>Ga0114993_10000172_pt1 | contig 72752 bp, 63 predicted proteins | sample ArcticOcean_MG_C_FD_87042 | JGI IMG/M metagenome (GOLD analysis project Ga0114993, IMG submission 87042) | Marine microbial communities from western Arctic Ocean - ArcticOcean_MG_CB2_150 | ecosystem: Environmental > Aquatic > Marine > Oceanic | place: Arctic Ocean: Canada Basin | collected... | reverse complement strand
GAGATCCTCGGGGAGGCCTTCTTCGTGACGCTTCGCCTGGCGTTCCTTTCGATGATCGTTGCCCTCTTTGTCGGCATCGGTGCGGGCGTTCTCTCTGCCGTTCATAGCAGAACTGTGATCGATTATGTATCGATGCTGGTGGCGATCATCGGGGTCTCGATGCCTGTGTTCTGGCTTGGAATACTGATGATCATCTATGTGGCTCCGATCCTTGATCTTCCACGAACAGGTTTCAACGACCAAAACTGGGCCACGATGCTGGCCAGTCTCGCGATGCCAGCCACCGCCCTGGGTCTGCTTTCGTCTGCGACCATCGCAAGACTCAGTCGCTCTGCGATGCTCGATGTGTTGACGCAGGACTACATTCGCACCGCCAGATCGAAGGGTCTGGCGGAGTCCGTGGTCATCCTGAAACATGCGATGCGAAATGCTGCGATCCCGATCGTCACGGTGGTCGGCAATTCATTCGGTTATCTGCTGGTGGGGGCTGTCTTGACGGAAACAGTCTTTGCCTTGCCCGGCCTCGGGCGTGAGGTGGTGGAAGCCATCAAGCAACGGGACAGGGAACTGGTCACAGGCGGCATCCTGTTGATGTCTTTTGTCTTTGTCGGGGTCAACTTGCTGGTCGATCTGTCGTATGCCTGGTTCGATCCGAGGGTGCGTGATGACCGCCACTAACCGAGGAAAATCCCCGACCCAGATGGCTTTCCGGCGCTTGCGACGCAATGTTCTCGCGATGGTGGGGGCCGTGGTGGTGCTGATCGTCGTCTTGCTGGCGTTCTTCCCGTCGATGCTGGTGCCCTCGCATGCAGACGGATCCGGCCCCTACGATTTCGCCGAGCAGTTCCGAGACAAGGATCAGTATCAGCAACCTCCCGGGATCCCCGGACATCCACTCGGCACCGATGAACTGGGCCGTGATGTGCTGACTCGCATCATCTACGGCGCCGGGATCTCGCTTCGGGTGGGCCTTATCGGGACCATCGTTGCGCTGCTGATCGGATTGGTCCTCGGCAGCGTGGCAGGCTTTCGTGGTGGACTGGTCGATACCCTGATTTCCAGATTGACCGACACCTTCTTTGCGTTCCCCAGTTTGCTGCTGATGATCGGCATCCTGGCAGTATTCGAGAAGCCCAACGAGATCGTCATCTTCTCGGCACTCGGTGTCGTGGGCTGGCCCGGGGTCGCTCGAATCGTCCGTGGGCAGGTGATCTCACTTCGTGGTAGTGAGTTCGTGCTCGGCGCCAGAGCGCTGGGACAGAGTGATACTCGCATCCTCATCGGGCACGTACTGCCGAACTGTCTCGGCCCGGTCGTGGTGGTTTCCACCCTGATGATCGCCGGTAACATTCTCGCAGAGGCAGGGCTCTCCTTCCTCGGCATCGGATTGCCGCCACCGGCCCCTTCCTGGGGTCGAATGCTGGTCGACTCGAAGGAGTACTGGATCACCATGCCGTGGATGGGGATCTTCCCCGGACTCGCCATCATGTTCACCGTGCTCGGTTTCAATCTGCTGGGCGATGGCCTTCGTGACGCCTTCGATCCCAAGATGAAGGACTGATCGAACGCCGCCCTTGATCATCATCGTTGCTGTTTGGGATCGAGTGCCGTTCGCAATGCATCCCCGACGATGTTGAGGGAGAGCAGCGTCACTGCCAGCGCCAGCGATGGAAACAGAACCATCCACCAGGCGGTGCGAATCGGATTCATCACCTCGAACGCATCGCGAGCGAGGGTTCCCCACGAGACTTCCGGCGCCTGCACTCCCAGTCCAAGGAATGACAGAAAAGCCTCGAACAACAGCACCCGGGGAATGATGAGGGTGATCGTCACGAGGATCGTTGGAATCAGATTGGGTAACACCTGTCGCCACAAAAGACGGCGGGGGGGCGTTCCCAGTGCGGTGGCGGCCAGCGCCCATTCGCGACGGATTAACGATCGGGTTTCCCCTCGAACGACACGGGCCATCGGGGTCCAGTAGACGACTCCCAGGATGATGAAGAAGAGCGCCAGACCACCTCCTGCGTGAACCCAAGCGCTGTTGCGGGTGACGCTCGCCAGCAGGATCACGAGCAACACCAGCGGTACCGAATCGAGCAGGTCGACGACTCGCATCATCCAGTGATCGCGAGCGGAGGAGCCACCCCCCGCCAGCAAACCCCAACTGACTCCCAGCAGTAGTGCGGCGCTTCCACCCGCAACAGCACAGGCCAAGGAGATGCGGGTTCCCCAGAGAATTCTGCTCATCAGATCACGACCGAGGGCATCGGAGCCGAGCAGGAAGTTGTGATCGGGGGCGGACCACGCAGCCTCAGGCAGCGCCGCATCTGGAGCGGCGATGGGAAGCCATGGGGCCAGCAGAGCGGTCGCCACGGTGACGAGCAACCAGCCGATCGCAAGCAACGGGATGGTAGAAGTGAGGTGGCTTCGTCTGCTCATCGAACTATTTCCCGGAGCCGCGGATCGAGGATCCAGGTCAACAGGTCTGCCAGCAGCGAGAGCAGTTGTAACAGCACCGTGTAGAGCAGTACGGCTCCGAGCACCAGTGGATAGTCTCGGTTCAAGGCACCCTGGATGAAGTGCATTCCCACTCCTGGGATGGCGAAGATTTGTTCCACTACCAGAGATCCAGTCAGCAGGGCTGCGGCAGTGGGGGCCAAGGTGGCCACCAGCGGGATGAGGGCGGGACGTAGGCAATGAAAGAGCAGCACCGAGAAGGGCGAGAGGCCCTTGGCTCGAGCGGTTCGAGCGAATTCCTCGGTCGACATCTCGATCAGACCACTGCGAACCAGTCGGGCCGATTGAGCCGCCGGCAGTAGGGACAGGCACAGCACCGGTAAGACCAGCGAAGGAATCGTTTGCCACCCTGCCGGGGGCAGCCAGCCGAGACCAAAGGAGACTCCCAGCACCAGCAATCCAGCGATGACATAAAGGGGCAGTGCCAGGCCGATCGATGCGGTGACGACTACCAGTTGATCGAGTGCGCTGCCGGGGCGCAGTGCTGCGACAATCCCGAGAAGCACGCCCACCGTGGTTCCGAGGATCAACGCCAGACTTCCCAGTAACAGCGAGATGGGGAATCCGGCACCGAGGATGCTGGCCACGTCGTGATCCGGTTGTCGCAATGAGGGGCCTGGATCGAGTTGTATCCAACCGACCAGTTGATCGAGGTACTGACTCCAGAGTGGGGCGTCGAGATGATAGCGAGCTTCGATGGCACGCTTGACATCGGCAGGGGGGTCACGATTCGCATCGAAGGGCCCCCCCGGTGCGGCCCGAATGATGAAGAAGGAGATGGTGAAAACCGCCCAGATGGTGATCAGGGATACCAGAAGTCTTCGGATCAGCAGGGAACTCATCTGGAACTCCTGTCGATACCCCGAAGATCGTGATGGTCGAGTGGGTTGGGCAGGAAACCTTTGACTTGATTGGAGACCAGGTTGCCAGAAGTCATCGACCAGAGCGGCAGCACCGGACCCCGTTCGAGAAGGATCCGTTCCGCCTGTTGCCAGAGTTTCATCCGCTCCTCGATTCGAGGTTCTGCCAGGGCGGATGTGACCCGCTGATCGTATTCCTCATCGGACCAACCGGTACGACTGTTGGGAGCCCCGGATGTGAAGAGGGTCAGGAAGGTCGCCGGGTCGGGATAGTCGGCGATCCAACTACTGGTGGAAAGGTGGTAATCGACCGCTCTTTGAACATCGAGAAAACTACGCCACTCCATCGACTGGATCCTCGTCTCGATACCCAGTTCCCTGCTCCATACCAGTTGCAACCACTCGGCGACGAGCGAGTGAGTGCCACCGGAGGGATGAAGGATTTCGAGGGTGGGAATGGCACGCCCTTCCGGCGATCCTGGTACTCGCCAACCCGCTCGCTGGAGAATCTGCCGCGCCAGTTTTGGATCATGCCCCTCGTTCGGCCACTGCTGAGGAGAGATCTGCTCCGCCGTCAGCACCGGTTTCTGCGGGTCCGAGGTCATCGCCATGCCGGAGTATCCAGGAAGGAGGTCGTGGATCTTCAGCGTCAGACCACGTTCCCTCATCTTGATTCTTTGTCGTTCGAGGGCGGGTTTCGGCCAGGGGATGAAACCGAGGGCGGGTTCCGGGTCACCTCCCAGCACGTCGTGGCACAGTTGCTGCCGGTCGAGAACCAGCGAAATGGCCCGGCGGATGTTCGGGTCATCGAGAGGGGGTCGTTCGAGGTTGAGTCTGAAGAATGAGATTCCCAGATAGGGATCTGCACGCCACATCGAAGACCACTGCTCATCCTCCCGTAGAACTGGAATCGCTGCTGCCGGTGTTCTCACTGACCAGTGCGCCATCCCGGCGGCCAACAGGTTCAACTGGGTGTTGCCCGATTCTACTGCGAGGAAATCGATCACCTCGAGATGGGGGGTGCTTGGCCCCCGATAGAAGGGATTGGTCACCAGGCGAATCCGATCTCTCAATCTCCAGCTTTCGATGACCCAGGGGCCATTGGTGGCGATGTCGGGTCCCGCTCTGCCGTCCGCTTCGGGATGGACCGGTTGCAGCGGCGTCTGGGCACAGAGATAGAGAAACCAGGGGACCGGGTGCTCCAGCTCGATCTCGAGGATCGATTCGCCCACGGTTCGAATCGCCACCTGTTGACGGGTCGTCTCCAGTCGTCTCCAACTGCGGGCTCCGACTACCGATTGGAGCAGGTCGCCATAGGGAGCCCCTTGCAGCGGATCGAGCAGGTCGAGCCAGGAGCGACGGAAATCTTCAGCGGTCAATCGAGTGCCGTCGGACCAGAGCAGGCCCGGCTGGATGTGGAACCGATACTGGGTGCCAGCGGAAGAGATCTCCCAGCGATCCGCACAGCCGGGGATCGGTTCCAGTGATCGTGGATCGATCAGTAACAGGCCCTCGTGGATCGCCTGGATGATCCGTCCCTCCGGCAGGCCGGTGGCACGGTGGGGGTGAATCGAGCCAGGATCGGTGCCATTGGCGATCACCAAGTCGGCGGCTCCGGGCAAGGAGGGCAAGCTCCAGATCGCCAGGATCGGTGCCGATAGCACGATCAGCAGCAGGATGGCGGACTCCAGCGACTTCATCGATTCCCCTCTCGATTCCCTTCTCGATTGCCCGAGGCGATCATGGGCTCCGGTCCGGGACCCGGCAACCCCCCCGGATCAGTGGCTTCCCTTGCCGACGAACGGGCCGATGGTTATCCTGAGCCTTTCCTGGAACCCTACGACTGAGCGAGCCGTCGTTCCGGAGGAGCAATCAGGTGCGTTGAGGCTGGACCCGCGTGGGGTTCGTCTGCGACGCACTCTCCTGAATCGTAAGAAACGAAGCCGGAAGACCCCGGTGGGAAGTAGTCACGGATGTCTATACACAGGACTCTGAAGACCGGGGATGGCCTCAAAGGTACCCGGAATGTCCTCACCCGATACGAACGAATTCTCCAGCTCGAAGCCCAGGGTCGTTTCACCGAAGGTGAAGACGCTCCGCTGGGTCTGCCCAAGACTCGTGTCTTGAAGGTCAAGAAGCGAGTCAAGGTCAAGAAGGAGAAGGAAGAGGGTGCTGAAGAGGCCGATGCGAATGCGGATTCCTGATTGTAACGGGTGCTGAGAGTGATCGATTCGTCATTCGCCACAGATGGAACCCACTGACGAGAATCGTTGGAGACCCTTCCAGGTCTCTCAGTTACGGCCCGGTCGTCCAGCGTCCGGGCCGCTGTCGTAGTGGTTGCTGATTACGGAGGTATCATGGTTCATCGTCCATCGCCCGCATCCCATCTGACGCAGAGTCAGCTGACGCAGAATTGCGCGAATCCCTGGCTGATCGGAATTCTCACCATCGCATCGTTGACGCTGATGAGCGACACCCCTGCTCTGGCGGATTACGATCAGGTTGAGATCGGTGGCAAGACCTGGACCACCAATACCAAGTTCGATCCGCTGGGAAGCCCGGATGCGGTGGCAGGCGGAAAACTGCGCACCAGTATTCCCAATTTCTTGCCCACGCTGCGCAATGATGGCCCCAATTCCAACTTGACCACCATCACCGATATCTACGGATTGACCCATGAGGGATTGCTCGGCATTCATCCGGAAACCCTCGAATGGATCCCTAAAATCGCCTCGCACTGGATCATCGAGAAGAAAGAAGATCACCAGGTCTTCTGGTATCGCATCGATGAGCGGGCCAAATTCAGCGATGGAACCAGCATTTCCGCCGACGATGTGCGGGCCTCTTTCGAGCACATGGTCGATCCGGACGTCAAGGATCCATCGATGACCAAACTCTACAATGACATGTATGAGATGCCGGTAGTGCACGACGAGCGAACCATCTCGGTCAAGACCAAGAAATTGAACTGGCGACTGTTCCTCTACTTTTCGGGCAGTTTGATGGTCTACCCGGCAGAGCAGATTCGGATTCCGGGAGATGTCTACCTCGATGAGTTCAACTGGAAGATGATCCCCGGATCTGGACCTTATGAATTGCGCGAAGATAGCATCCAACAGGAGATCTCCATCAAGTTGTATCGCAATAAGGACTGGTGGGGGAACAAGACCCGAAGTTCCAGTGGCCTGTACAACTTTGATGAGATCGACCTGATCGTGGTCCGTGATCGAGAGCTCGCCTTCGAAAAGTTCAAGGCTGGAGAACTCGATTACTACAAGGTCCTCAGGGCACAACGCTGGGCTGAAGAGACCGGTTTCAAGTCGGTGCGTAACGGCTGGATTCGCAAACAGAAGATCTATAACGAGCAACCTCAGTCTTTCGCCGGCTACATGCTCAATATGCGAGAGTGGCCCTTCGACGACAAGAACGTGAGACTCGCGTTCTGTTACGGAGTCGATCGCAAGACGCTGTTCGATAAGTTGTTCTTCAACCAGTACGAATACATCGACAGCTACTATCCAGGAGGTCGCTGGGGGAATCCGGATAACCGACAGGTTCGTTACAATCCTCGTCGAGCGGAGCGATTGCTCGACCGTGCTGGATACAAAGGGCGTAACGAGAACGGAATCCGTGTTCACGAGACCACCGGAAAAGCACTTCAGTTCACCATTGAATATGGTTCCGATGGGTCTACCCGTATTCATCAGGTGGTGGCCGAAGGCCTGAAGAAGATCGGTATCGAAATGGACCTGAAGAGGGTCGATTACAATGCCCTGATGAAGAAGGTGGGCGAGCGACAGTTCGTGGTTCACATGCAAGCCTGGAGGGGGATCCTCTTTCCCAATCCGATCACCAGCTGGCATGGCGATCTGGCCAATTTACCCAACAATAACAACATCTCGGGAATCGCCATCGCTGAGGTGGATCGCCTGATGGAAGAGTACGACCAGACCTTTGATATCACCGAACAGGCTCAGATCATGCAGAAGATCGATGGACTGATCTTCAAGGAGCATCCTGTGGCACTGACATGGTATGGCCCCTTTGAAAGAATCCTCTCCTGGAATCACTTCGGCCAGCCCAAGAAGGTGATCTCTCGCACTGGAGATGACCATTCCCTCTGGGCTTACTGGTGGACCACTCCCGAGCTGCAGCAGCGCTTGGCTTCTGCCAAAAAGGACGGAAGTTCCTTGCCGGTGGGTAACGACGTGGTCGATCCCTGGGGCGTCAAGGCGCGCATGGACGCTGCTGAAAAGTCGAAGGAATAAGAGTTCTGATGATACTGGAGTACCCGGCAGGCTCTGATCGATGAGCGGTATGTGGACCTATTTCGCCCGCAGGCTACTGCTGGTTCCCGTGACCTTTTTGATCATCACCTTCATGGTGTATGCGGTGCTCCGGATGACACCGGGTGGGCCGATCGAACAACTCGAGAATCAGATGAAGGCGGCGGCTGCAGGGGAAGCTGGTGGCGGAGGTGGTGGCGGCCTGCTCGGCGATGGCGGAGGTCTCGATGAGAAAGCTCGCGATGAACTGAAGGCCTACTACAACCTCGATCAGCCGATTCCACTCGCCTACCTGCAATGGCTAGGGGTATGGCCGAAGAAGACTCGCGATCCGGTGAGTCTGGCCCATCGAGATCTGGATCCTCCCTTCTGGCAGCAGTCTCAATCGCTGTGGAACACCTATCGGATCGGTAATGAGGATCTCGATCGCTGGGTTCTCGAGGGAAAGTTTCAACTCAGTGGTGAGACGATCCTCAGGGAAATCACCCCATTGGATCGACAACAATATCCGCAAATGATCGAACAAGCGGCACGACTCCTCGCCGGGGGAGTCAGTTCTCGTGCGCAACTCGATCGTCTTCTCGAAACTCAGGGCTGGTCACGATCTGGATCTCGTTTCATGCGAGCCCTGACGGATGAAGAGAAGATGGGCAGTGGACTGCCGGCTCAGGTACACGCTCAGATGGTCACCACCGAAGCGGATTTCACGGCCCTGCAAACCCATCTTGAATCGATGAAGATGGAGTCGAATCGAAATGGCTCCTTCTATCATGTCGATCATGCATTCAGCGGTATCATCCAGGGCGACTTTGGCCGCTCCTTCACCTACAACAAAGACGCACTGGATGTCATCGTTTCCAAGTTCCCCATCTCCATCTACTTTGGATTGATTGGCTACCTGGCCACCTGGATCGTTTGCATTCCCCTGGGAATTTCCAAGGCGATCCATCACAAGGGTACTTTTGACACCGCCAGCAGCGTGCTGGTGTTCCTCGGTTACGCCACTCCCGGATTCGTCGCCTGTCTATTGCTGCTGGTGCTGCTGGGTGGTGGTTCTTACTGGAACCTGGTGCCGCTAGGGGGATTTCGATCCGCCGACTGGAATCAATGGTGGGAACAGGGTGAGTACCTGCGCTGCATCGGAGATCAGATCCGACACACACTGGTACCGATGTTTGGCTACATGGTCGGTTCCTTTGCCAGCATGACGGTGTTGATGAAGAACTCGCTACTGGAAAACTTCGGGGCTGATTACGTCCGGACCGCTTTTGCCAAGGGACTCACCGAGGGGCGGGTCATCTATGTCCATGCGCTGCGGAACTCATTGATCCCCATCACTGCAGGGATCGGACACTTCCTCGGGTTACTCTTTGCTGGTTCCTTCCTCATTGAAAAGGTCTGCAACATTCCCGGGATGGGACTACTCGGGTACGAGTCGATCATCCGCCGCGACTATCCGATCATCCTGGCGACGCTGGTTTTCGGTGTACTGATTCGACTGACCGGAAACATCTTGAGTGACCTGATCTGGGCCCTTATCGATCCTCGGATCCGGTTCAAGTAGGAGGAGATCAGATGACCTATCTAATGACCCTCCTGGTGCTGGCTGGTGGAGTGCTTCTGACGATGCGCGGAATCCCCTGGATGTTCAGGACCATCTCGAGACTGCTGGGATTCAAGTTCAGGACCAGTCCGTTGGCCGAGAAACGGTTGAGGCGGTTTCGCTCGATCCGTCGCGGTTACATCTCGTTTGTCATCGTCACCAGTATGTTCACCACATCTTTATTTCTCGAGGTGCTGGTTAACGATCGACCGATCATGATCCGCTACGGCGAGAACCGCGCTTTTCCCGCAGTGAGAGATCTGGCCAATACCTGGCTCTTCTTTATCGATGGTCCCTTCCGGACCTTTGATCGCTCGGAAGACTACGGGATTCCGGGAGAAGGACCCCTCGACTACAAGGCCTTCGGTGGCATCGTTGCCGATCCAGCGGGTTCCTTCGGACCGATCGAGCAGCAACGACTGCAGGAGTTGAAGGGGCTCTCCGAGGAGATCTCACAAACCCAGCAAGAGGTCGATGAACTGCTGGAGGATGGAGATGAACCGGAAGAATGGCTGGTGGAGGACCTCGATGCCGCACGAGATGATCTGAAGCGATTGGAGTTTCAGATCGAGAACTTCGATTCGATTAAAGAGGTCTTTGTCAGCGGCGGAGCCTCCATCATCTGGCCTCTTTATCGCCATGGTCCGAGACGAAATCGACTCGATCTGCCCGGCACTGCACCGCACGGTCCATCGCTGCCGATTCCTGGAATCACTCCGAGGAGCTCGACTGCAACTCTGATCTCTCAGACGTCCAATACCATCGGTGGCAAACCCACTTACGAGGTGATGGCTGCAGATGAGGCCAGCCTCACTCCCGGTCAGAAATTCTTCGTGGTCGAGGGTGGAGGGGGTCAACCGGTCACCGATGTGGTGGGCATCCTGTTGGTGCGGGAGTCGATCGACGTGGCCGGACTGCAGCAGCGTATCGCCAAACGACAGCCACTTCTCGATGATCCTGAGGCATCGGATGATGCTCAGGTAGAGAAACTTCGCATCGATCAGTACCACGATCAGCAGCTTCTTTCGCTGGTTCAACAACAGCATGGAGATTCGGGGCAGATCGGCATCGCCGAGGTCTTGGCCCAGTCGGAGGGAAAGAAATTTCCCGCTCAGGGGATCTTGATGACTCGCTTCCTCGACACATGGGAAGCTCCCCTGGGAACCAGTGATTCGGGAATCGATGTCTTACCACTGCTGCTCTACGGATTCCGCATCAGTGTTGGATTTGCCTTGATGGTGATGGGATTCGGTTACGTGTTGGGAATCCTCGCCGGTGCCATCATGGGTTACTACGGCGGGTGGACCGACATCCTGTTGCAGCGATTCATCGAAATCTGGGGTTCAGTGCCGTTTTTGTTCCTGATCATGATCATCGCCAGCATCGTCGATCCCGGATTCTGGATGCTGGTGATCTTCCTCGTGATCCTGCGGTCGTGGATGGCCGTGACCTATCAGATACGCGGTGAGTTTTACCGGGAGAAGGCCAAGGACTACGTTCAGGCAGCCATCGGTACCGGAGTCAGCGACTTCAAGGTGATGATTCGACACATCTTGCCCAACTCGATGATTCCGGTGATCTCGCGCGCCCCCTTCTCCTTCGTCAATTACATCAGTGCGCTGGTCTCCCTCGACTTTCTCGGATTTGGACTGCCTCCGACCGATCCGTCGTGGGGTCGTCTGCTCAATCAAGGTTTCCAGTTTCTGTTGATCTACCCGCACCTGGTACTGTTGCCAGTGATGGCACTGGCGGTGACCCTGTTCCTGGTGGTGCTGATCGGAGAGGCCGTGCGAGAAGCGTTTGATCCCAAGGTCTTCTCGAGGTTGAGGTGATGGAGATGGATCACAAACCCGATTCCAACAAAGACGCAACGACACCGCTGTTGCAGGTGCGAGATCTGCACACCTCCTTCTCGGTAGAGGGCCAAACCGCCCGAGCCGTCGATGGAGTCAGCTTCGATGTGATGCCGGGAGAAGTTCTCGGGCTGGTAGGGGAGTCCGGCTGTGGCAAGTCGGTGACATCCCTGTCCTTGCTGAAACTGGTTCCAGATCCACCCGGAAAGATCGAACAGGGCTCTGCGCTGTTCAAGGGCCAGGATCTACTGGCTCTTTCCTACGACGAAATGCGAGACATCCGAGGTCGAGAGATCGCGATGATCTTCCAGGAGCCGATGACTGCCCTCAATCCTGTTTACACCATCGGTTTCCAGTTGCGTGAAGGCATCATCCGACACCGAGGATTCTCCAAGAAGGAAGCGCACGAACGTTCGGTTCAGATGCTTGAGAAGGTCGGCATCTCCGATGCCGATGTACAGATGTCTGCCTACCCTCATCAGTTCTCCGGTGGAATGCGGCAGCGCGTGATGATCGCCATGGCCCTGTCACTGGAGCCTGCCCTTTTGATTGCGGATGAACCGACGACCGCACTCGATGTGACGATCCAGGCGCAGATCCTCGATTTGATGCTGGAGATGAAAGATCAGCAAGAGGGAGCTTCCATCCTGCTCATCACCCATGACCTGGCAGTGGTCGCTGAGACCTGTGATCGGGTGGTCGTGATGTACGGCGGAAAGATCCAGGAAGTGGCTCCTGTGCGTGATTTGTTCAAGAATCCTCAGCACCCCTATACCCAGGGATTACTCCGCAGCTTACCGCGGCCTGAACTGGATGAAGAACAGGGTGAACTGACCACGATTCCTGGAATGGTTCCCAATATCTTCGACTGGCCCAAGGGCTGTCGTTTCTGTACTCGATGCCCACTTGCGGAAGATCGTTGCCATGTAGAATCTCCGGAACTGAGGAGAGTAGGGGAGGGTCACGAGGTGCGATGTCATCTGGTGAATCCTCAAGAGGGGGGCGGATGACCGAAGAACAGCGTTCCGCGACGCCTTCGCAACCGATCCTTGAACTGGAAGACCTGAAGGTCTGGTTCCCGGTGCATGGAGGTGTCTTTTCGAGACATGTCGCTGACGTCAAAGCGGTCGACGGAATCTCGTTGAAGGTGCTTGAGGGAGAAACACTCGGGGTGGTCGGGGAATCGGGCTGCGGCAAGAGCACTCTGGGGAAGGCGGTGATGGGACTGGTGCCTGTCACATCGGGAAGCGTCCGTTTTCGCTCCCAAGATGGGCAATCGGTCGACCTGACCCGACTGACCCGCAGGGAATATCGGCCCTACCGCAGTGAGATCCAGATGGTCTATCAGGATCCCTATTCGTCGCTCAATCCGCGCCTTTCCGTCGAAGAAATTGTCGATGAACCTCTTCGTGTTCATCATCCGAAAATGACTCGTGAGGAGCGTCGCATCGCCGTCGAGGAGATGCTGGAACGGGTCGGTCTGCGCAAGGAACAGGCGGAGCGATACCCGCACGAGTTTTCAGGGGGGCAACGACAACGAATCGGAATCGCCCGCGCACTGGCCACTCGACCTCGAGTCATCATCGCTGACGAGCCGGTCAGTGCTCTCGATGTTTCGATCCAGGCTCAGGTAATCAATCTGATGAGAGAGTTACAACGAGAACTGGGACTGACTGTGATCTTCATCGCCCATGATATCTCGGTGGTTGAACATGTTTCTGATCGAGTCGCCGTGATGTACCTGGGCAATCTGGTCGAGTTGGGTCAAACCCAAGAGATCTTCCACCAGCCCAAGCATCCCTACACTCGCGCCCTTCTCAGTGCCGTACCCCGGCCAGACCCTGACCGTCGAAGAGAAGACCGTCTGGTACTGCGTGGCGATGTACCCTCGCCGATGGCGAAGCCTTCCGGCTGTGGATTTCGCACGCGTTGCCCGATCGCTCAGGAGAGTTGCGCAGAGCAAATCCCGCCGATGATCCAGGTCGGAAAACGGCAACGAGCGGCCTGTCCTCATGTCGAGCAATTCGATGAACTGCTCGGCTAGAACCCACAGAAACCTGAACTGATCTCGGCAACCGAGGGACAGGCTGCGCTGCTGACCTGGCAGTCGTCCTGGCCAACACTTCCGCAACCGGGGAATGGCGCAGAGGGAGCAGACTGGTGGGCACGTTCGCCCCACAGACGCCGGTTATGGCACCGGGTACCTCAGGAACAGGGAATTGAGGCGGGGTCACGACATCCTCGAGGTCGACGCTATTATCTTCATTATCCGCGTCTCGGGCCAGATTCCGGCAGGCCTACGAGAGCGATTGAGGGGGCAGTATTTTGGCCTTTTTCTCATCAATTGGGACAAATCAGTTCGAAACGGCTACAGTCTACTAAGATTCCTGAAACTGAGCGTCGACATCGGCCCTCAGCATGCCTCGTCGCTCACATAGAGTTCGGTGGCAATACAAACCAGTCCCCGGATTATTGAGAGACGAAAATGGAAACGACTAACACATTCGCCGGTGTACCGGCTCCGCTTCGTGAGGCCATCGTTGCACGTGGTTTCGAAAAGCTAACTTCGGTACAGGAGGCGGTTCTTTCCTCCGAGGGGACCGGACGCAACCTCCGTATCTCCTCACAGACCGGATCCGGTAAAACCCTGGCCCTCGGTATTCGCCTGGCCAATGATCTGATCTCAACTGACGATGCCTCGACGGTCGCCCGTGGAGCCGAAGGGCCTCGCGTTCTATTGATCACGCCGACTCGTGAACTGGCTGTACAGGTTGCGGATGAGTTGCGCTGGCTCTTTGCCAGGATCAAAGGCGTCGCTGTTGAAGTGGTCACAGGCGGATCGGATATCAGCCGTGAGCGCCGTGCGCTCAACAAGTCACCAGCGGTCTTGGTGGGAACACCTGGCCGATTGCTCGATCACATGAAATCGCGCAGGCTCAACTGTTCCTCTTTTCGTCAGGTCGTATTGGACGAAGCAGATCAAATGCTCGACATGGGCTTCCGTGATGAGCTGGAAGCGATCCTCGATTTTTTGCCCAAGGATCGTTGCAGCCATCTTGTTTCTGCGACCTTTCCGGCGGCCGTCAAACGGTTGGCCGATCGTTTTCAGGAAAATCCCCTTCATGTCGAAGGTACGCGCCTCGGCGTAGCCAATGCTGATATTCAGCATGTTGCCCACCGCATTCGTCCCCGTGAATTGAATGCAGCGATCATCAATGTCCTACTGCATGCTCGCGGCGAGCGTGTGCTGGTTTTCGTCCGCCGTCGGGTGGATGCCACGGAACTCGCCGAAAGACTGTCCGCAAATGGACTTTCCGCCGCACCGTTCAGTGGCGAACTCAATCAGACTCAGCGTACCCGCACCCTGAATGCCTTCAAAAATGGTGAACAGGATATCCTGATCGCCACCGATGTCGCCGCTCGCGGGATCGACGTCCCTGAAATCGACACGGTGATTCACGCAGACGTACCGGCGGATGTCGAAAATTACACTCACCGTAGTGGTCGTACCGGACGAGCGGGTCGCAAGGGGCGAAGTGTTCTGATGGTGCCGGCGCATTCCCAGGGCCGCGTAAGGCGCATCTTCTCATCGGCAGGTGTCGAGGCGCAGTGGCAGCCGGTTCCGAGCCCTGCCCAGATTGAAAAGCGTTATACCAAGACATTCCGTCGTGATCTGCATGCCATCCTTGCGGACTCCTCTTTGGTTTCGAAAAAACAAACCTCGTACGCAAAGTTCCTTTTGGAACAACCCGAGCAACGAGATCCGATGGAAATCCTTGCCGCTCTCTTGCAGATGGCCGAGCCCAAACCGGCACTCCAGGGTTATTCCATCGCGGAAGTCTCCGAGGGATCAGGTCATTCAAGGGATTCCCGAGGATCGCGGAATCCACGAAATTCGGGGCCACGAAAAAAGGGTTCTTTTGGTGCCGTCCAGAGTTTTGAAATCAACTGGGGAACAGCCAAGGGAGCGACCGCGAGTCGCATCTTGTCGCATCTATGCCGCAGAGGAAATGTCAGCAGTTCTGTGGTCGGTGCGATTCGCCTCGGGCCAGCTTTCAGTACCTTCGAGATTTCAAAAGACTCCTCGGATGGTTTCGAGAAGGCCGCAAGTCGTCCCGATGGACGCGACCCGAATCTCAATATTCGACGCAGTCAGGGCAATTCAAAGCCCGATTATGCGAGACGGCCAAAACCGCATCGGGGCAAACGTCACGATTCCTACGGGGGACGTACAGCAGCGGCAGGCGCGGGCAGCCGAGGCTAGCCGCCTTGCGCATCCGGCTGAACCGCCCGGCACGATCGGCCAGCCCGTCGGCATCCAGGATCTGAGATTCGATGGTATGAGATTCGATGTACTGAGATTCGATGTACTGAGATTCGATGTTATGAGATTCGATGCTGAATCTCAGCGATCTTTCTTCGAGCCAGAGATCCGATCTTGCCGCCTCCCGGTCGGGATACCGCGGCGCCACGGTTCCCTCGGACATGTAGCGAAGGTACGGGCAGCAAGCCTCTCTTGGCGCCTTGGTGGCCTCAGGCCAGATTTAGCCAGGCCCCCCACATCCCATAATGTACCTTATCGGACCCAAGCATCGACCGGGACCCTTTGCCCCGCCGCCTTCCACTGTCGCTTCACAGCGGGTCTGGTCTACCAGTCGTCGCTCGCCGCAACCGATTTCACTGCAGTTCTGCGAGCGCCTCTCGAGCGATCCGTACCGTTTCCACGGGAGAGACTTCCCCTCGATGAAACCAGCGACACTGCAGACGCATCTGTTCGCTGAAGAAGTGCAACCGATCGACGACCGTCACCGCGGCGCGATCCAGCGACTCCCAGCGCGGGTGACTCTGGAGCGGATGGCCCATATCGATCACCAGTTCGCCGTGAAATCGAGTCTGAACCCAGGGCAATTCCTGCCTCATTGTTCCTCTCGAACCTGTCCTGTAGGAGCGATCGCAATCAATCAGCGCCGCAGCCTGTTCGATCGCCTCGCCATCTTGACGAAGTTCACTGCTTGCAGGCCCATGTTCGTGACTGGTAGAGATTCGGCTGACCGGATAACCCAGCCGGGTCAGTTCCTCGGCCAGCATCTGCGAATCTTCTTCTTTTCCGACGATCACCAGCGCTCCGTGCCCTGAAAGGTGTTGTTGCAGCAGCTTTCGTACGGCAATGGTTTCGCTACTGGTACCGACCCAGGACCGATCTGGTTGGCGAATCAAGGTGTCCCAGCGGTTCCAGCGGGAGGCATCTTCATCGAGGGGTCGGGCGACCTGACGAGCCCATTCCTGGTAGGGATCGCACACCGAAAGAGCATCCAGTTGCAGTTTATCGGACTCTTCGAGGAACGGATCTGGCTGATCGGTGGAGAACTGGATCATCCGGGTTGGCGAGCCGCTTCCTTCCAGCCAACGATTGTGCCATCCGGGAGCCAGATGATTCTCGACATCGTCTCCGATGACCGCCAACAGTGCTCTTTGCGATTCGCAGCTGTGGAATCGATAGCGGTCGACGATGGCACCAATCGATGGCAGTCCAGGAATCCCTGGATCGTCGGTTGGAACCCGCGCATATCCCCACGATTGCCGACGGTCCAGCGCTACCAGCCGATCGATCGGCGAGTTTTCTCCAGCATTGAAACAGACCACCGGGAAGCTTTCATCCGATGGCACTTGAGCGAGAGCCAGGCGACGTGCCGCCAGGTCCCCCTCCGGCATGACGATCTTGGCGGCCACCGCTCCTGATCGTCGCGCCTCCTCGATTTGCGACTGGACGGTGACCGGGGTGTCTGGAGTTCGATGACAACTATAGATCCACGGCAGATCGGTCGGCGCCGCGGCATCGGTCTGTGGATCGACATCGAGGGTGCCGCGCCAATCACGACAGACCTGGTTTCTGCGAGCGGTTCTGGCGCGATCTGTACGTCCCCCACGATCGGTCACGATGACCGATAAATTGGCAGGTGGAGGAGGAAGTGGAGTCTCCTTCTCGGTCAGATCGAGCCTCAATTCGAGGCCTGCGATCAGACCAGGATGGGCTGTGAACCATGCCTGGGCGGCCTCCTGCGTCTTGTCATCATGAATCACGATGTACCAGCCACGAGCGATCGACATCGAACTCCTCAAAAGCTGTGAGACAAGCACTGGAACCGATGAACTGGGAGGGTATCATCGAAATCGTTCGGAGGGCAGAAGGCCTCTTCGTGGCAAAGTCATTCCCTTCTTCTCAGGATCATCCGCAGTATCGGTATCCCCTTTTACGGATCTGCATCCAGGGCCACAGGGATTTTCGCACCATGTTGACCAACTGCTTTCGAGGGATCGGGTCTGACATCTTTGGATCGGGCGCTCGGTTTTTCGAACTCAATCTCTCAGTTCAATTGGGATCTGTTCATGATCATCCCACTGAAATAGTATTGAACTGATAGACTCCAGAGAGCCCAGTAATGGATCGGTCGAGATGCGGCCCAGAGGGCCTTCTCACACATAAGTTTCGATCCATTTCGATCTCAACCCATAAGAAACTGCTGAAGATCAGCAACTCAATCGACACCAAGTTGAGGGATTCCCACAGCGGGCCGAACTCAACAGTTTCACCTCAAGGAGAAGCATTGAACCAGGACAATTCGTCCTCGAATTCGGGTGGATCCAGTCGCCGTCGCAGGAGTAGTCGCGGCGGTCGTACTCGTACAGGGTCAACCCAGGGTAATTCCGGAGGGGGCTCCGGACGTGGAGGCGGTCGCCGCTCTGGCGGCCAGCAACGCGATCGTCGCCAAGACTCGCGAAGTCAGGATCCCTACGCACGCAGAAGTGGACCGGTCAGCGATGCTCCCCCAGTGCCGGAGGGTACCGTGGTGCGCGGCATCTTGGAGGTCGGAAACCAGGGATTCGGTTTCCTGCGATCGACCGAGAAGTCCTTTCGGATTCAGCAGGATGACATCCATGTCGGAAACAATCTGGTACAGAAGTACAGTCTCCACACCGGTCACTACATCGTCGGAACTGTCGGCGGCCGCTCACCCCGGGGTCGTGGACCCAGCCTCGCGCGCATCGAATCGGTCGACGGAGATGAACCTGAAGAAGTCAAGAATCGAACCTTCTTCAAGGAGATGACCAGCATCGATCCGACCGAACGATTCCTGCTCGGCAATAACGGTAACATCTCGATGCGTCTGGTCGACCTGATCGCTCCCATCGGAAAGGGACAGAGAGCCCTGATCGTGGCTCCTCCTCGAACCGGAAAAACGGTACTGCTGCAACAGATGGCCAAATCGATCACCGAAGTTCACCCCGATTCGATGGTTTTGGCGCTACTGGTCGATGAACGACCGGAAGAGGTCACCGACTGGAAACGAACGGTCAAGGCAGAGGTCTACGCCTCTTCCAGTGATGAATCATCCAAGACGCATGTCCGCGTGTCGGAGATGGCGCTGCAACGCTGCCATCGGTTACTGGAGGCGAAATGCGATGTGGTCCTGTTGCTCGATTCACTGACTCGCCTGGGACGGGCTTATAACCTGGAGACGGCACACAGCGGCCGTACGCTCTCAGGAGGAGTCGATGCGAAGACGCTGGAGAAGCCCAAGGCGATCTTCGGTGCCGCCCGAAATGTCGAAGAGGGTGGAAGCTTGACGATCATCGCTACTGCATTGATCGAGACGGGCAGTCGCATGGACGAGGTGATCTTCGAGGAGTTCAAGGGAACCGGAAACATGGAATTGGTTCTGTCTCGCAAACTGGCCGACCAACGGGTATTCCCCTCCATCGACGTCACACTTTCTGGGACCCGCAAGGAAGAGAAACTCTACAGTCCCGAAGAGATCGAACAGATCTGGAAGTTGAGAAGAGTCCTGACCAGCGTCAATCCCATCGAGGGAATGGAATTGCTCAGTCAGAGAGTCGGATCCTTCGGAGACAACGCCGAGTTCCTGACCTCACTGGGAAGTTGACCCGGTAGAGCAGCCGATCAATCGATCATCGATCAACGACTCCTCGACTCCGTAACTCCCGACCCGGGCGCGAACCGTCTCGAAGTGCAGATCCGAGCCTCCACAAGCTCCCAGTTGATGCTGCTCCTTGAACAGACGTGCGGCTGCTCGACCTTTGGGCCCGAGGTTTCGAGAAAGACACTCGACCCCATCGAGTCCTGCTTCGACCAACGACCTGCCCACCTGTTTCAGATGAACTGCGGCTGGGTGGGCCCAGAAGACCAGTCCCGAGAATCGATGGACCTGCTCGATGGCATCGGATCCAGCCAGAGCAGGACGGGCAAATCGATCTCCCCCGAGCCAGCGCTTGTAAAGAGGCCTGGTGGTCGCTGCGAGTCCCCCACGCACCAACGCTCTCGCCACGTGAGAGCGACAAGGTACACCTCCTTGCAACTCTTCCTCGAGATCCGCCATTCGCAAGGGAACGCCGGAGTCGCGAAGCTTCATCACGCCTGCCATCACCCGCTGGCGTCGATCATCTTCGAGTTGCTGAACCCAGTCGAGGAGAGGTGTGGTCAAGCCATCGGGGAAGTAGGCCAGAAGGTGTAAGTCGTGAGGGCCGGCTCGGCAGGTCATCTCGAGTCCGGGTAGGATTCGCAACGATTGAGGAACGTCGAGCTGGTGATAAGCGGACAGGGTGTCGTGATCGCAGATGGAGATGCACGAGAGGATTCCGGTGGCCCTGTCGACTACTTCGGCAGGGGTCAATCCCCCATCGCTACAGCGGGTGTGGAGATGAAGGTCGACTCGATGGGGTTGGTTCAAGGAGCGGTCTCCAGAATTTCCAGAGCACGCTGGATCCTCTCGATCGATCGATCTTTGCCGAGCACAGCGATCACCTCGATGAGATCGGGTGAATCCTGCCGAGAGGTCAAAGCCCAGCGTAGGGGCATGAACAACTGCGGTTTCTTCAAGGAGTGCTGATCGAGGAGTTGAACCAGAGCCGCATCGATGGCGGCGGGTTCGAATGGAGAAATCCCTGCAAACGACTCGCGTGCGCCTTCGAGGGCGCAGAGAGAAGTCTCCCGGGTGCCCTTCTTGGGGATCAGTTGTGCGGAACTCGGGGTTTTTGGGTCGCCGAAGTACCAGTCGGTTCGATCACTGAATTCAGCCAGTCGCACCATTCTTTCGGTGACCAGCGGCAAGATCGTTGCCGCATCTTCTAGCGAAACGGATGGAGGGAGGAAGCCTTCATCTGCGAGGCGTTGCAACAATGCCCCCGGCTCCATCCTGCGGATGTGCATTCCGTTGATCCAGTCCAGTTTCACCAGGTCGAAGACCGGGGCACCGGTAGAGATCTTCTCGATGTTGAATTCTCGCTGGAATCGATCGAGGTCAAAGACTTCCTCTTCATCGGGGGGTGACCACCCCATCAATGCGAGGAAATTGAGAATCGCCTCCTTCAGGTAACCTTGCTCGCGAAACCAGTCGAGACTGACCGGATTTTTGCGCTTGGAGATTTTCGAATGATCCGCATTTCTCAGCAGTGGTACGTGAAAAAACCTCGGTAAGGGGTGATCGAGAGCCTGGTAGATCAACACGTGCTTGGGAGTTGAAATCAACCACTCCTCCGCTCGCACCACGTGAGTGATCCCGAACTCGATATCGTCGACCACATTGGCCAGGTGGTAGGTGGGGAATCCATCGGTCTTGATCAGTACCTGATCATCGATCTCGCTGTTGGCGACTCGAATCTCTCCCCGAATCTGATCGACGAAGGAGGTCTCCCCCGCCGCTGGGACTCGCAAGCGGATGACATGGGGCTGCTCTTGGGCAGCTCTCTGGTTCGACTCCACCCGATCGAGATCACGACAAGTTCCCGGATAGCCCAGTCTCATCTTGTCTTGCTTCTGCTTTTCCCTCGCCTTGGCCAGAGTTTCTGCGCTGCAAAAGCAACGGTAGGCACTGCCACTCTCCAGCAGGTGGTCGACCTTTTGCTGGTAGATGGCGTTGCGCTCACTCTGGCGATAGGGAGCACAGGGGCCACCCATGTCCGGTCCTTCATCCCAGTCGAGACCGAGCCAGCGCAAGGCATCGAAGATCTTCTGCTCGCTACTGGCCTGATAGCGGGTGCGATCGGTGTCATCGATGCGGAGCAGGAACTGGCCTCCGGTCTGACGTGCCAGAGTGCGATTGAAGAGTGCCACGTAAGCGGTTCCCACATGGGGATCTCCGGTGGGGCTAGGAGCTATGCGTGCTCTGACGGAACCATCGGTCATCAGGAGTCCCCCTGTCGATCACGGTGCAATTCATCGACCCAGCGGCCGAAATGGTCCATCTCGAGGTTGAGTCGATCCCCCACGACACGTTGGCCGAGGGAGGTGACCGCGAGAGTATGAGGTATCAAGGCCACGGAGAAGGAGTCGTCGCTGCAACTGGCGACGGTCAGACTGACCCCATCGACTGTTACGGAACCCTTCTCGACGGTACGAAAGCGCGAAGATCGATCGTGTTCGATGACCCAGCAGATCTCCCCATCCGTTTGGATGGAGCGGATGGTACCCAGGGTGTCGATGTGGCCGGTGACATAATGACCTCCCAGACGGTCCCCCACCTTCAAGGCTCGCTCCAGATTGACGACGGAATCGACCCTTCTGTTGCCGAGAACGGTGCGCCGCAGCGTCTCCTCCACCACGTCGAACTGGAGTTCTTTGGCATCGGGTAACAGGGTCAGGCAGGCCCCGTCGACACTGATACTCTCCCCAGCGACCAGGTCTCCCCACGGTGTCAGGTCCCCACTGGTGGAGGTTTCTGGGCGAGAACTGACCGTCAACCGCCGTCCCTGAGGGGTGGTGGTCAAATTGAGAATTCTGGAGCTGCGCTCGACGATTCCAGTGAACACGAAGTCCCCCTGCCTCGCGGGAATGCTACGGGAGAGGGCCGCGGTTCGCCACCAATCCGGAGCACCCGAGGGGCCCAGGAAAGCCCGGTGGGGTCGACTCAATTCTGCTCGGAAGCTGTCTCAGGGGAACTTGACCCCCCGGATAGGGACAGATATCATGCGCTACTTGGAATCCAATCGATCGCTCACTTGCGATGGAACTGATGCCAGCGGCAGGTTCTGTGGATCGCTTCCTCTCTCCCGGAGGAGGTTCAAGTGGAGAACGGTGGGATGTCGGGAGTCAGAACTGAAAGCAGATCTGGCTGCAGTGGAAGAGTCTTGGTGATGCATACCGGGGCTGTTCGTCAATTTAATGGAATACTCAAATCGATCGTCGAGCGGTGATCTTGAAATCATCGTAAGCCTCGGGGAGACGGGCTAGCGATCGAGGAGATGTGTTATGGGAGGCGGTATCCCCGCCGATCCAGCGGTGATTTCGGAACAGTTCCGGAACTCCAAGGATCATCCCGAACGGAAGGAACTGGAGATGAGTGGGCTCGCCAAGTTTTTCGTGGTGATCAATCTCGTCCTTGCGCTCTTTTTCCTCGGTGTCAGTGCAACCTTGTTCCAGTCCCAGAAGGACTGGAAAGGTGCTGCCGAGAATGCCCAACAGGCACATGAAGAGACTCTCAGCAAGGCCAAGACGATGAAGAGTGCGCTGCAGGGGCAACTCGAAAGTAAGAGTCGCGACAACGTGTCGCTGAAGAGTGAAGCCGAGCAACTCGGTACCCAGGTCACTACCCTTCAGAACGACAATGGTGATCTTCGCAAGGATACTGCGAGGCTCGAGACCAAAATTGACGATCTGGATTCTCGGATCGCACAGAAAGATGAGCATATCCAGGACAAGGATTCCAATATCGCTCGCCTCGAGGAAGAGATCAGTCGCCTCAGCACTGAAATCGACTCTGCAGGAGAAGCGAAGAAGTTGGCGGAGCGTCTGCGCAACCGTGCTCTGCTCGACAAGGAACAATTGGCTCAGCAGACGGAAGCTCTCAATAAGGAGTTGATCGCTCTCAAGGAAGATTACGATGATCAACAGTTGCTGATCTCCCGAATTGTCGATTCCGGTGTCCGTCTCCCCGATATCGGTGTGACCACAGCGCCTCCGATCGACGGAATGGTCGTTGGAGTTCAGGAAGGGGTCGTGGTCCTCTCGGTCGGTAAGGACGATAACGTCGAGATCGGCTATGAATTCACCATTTACGATGGCGATCGCTTCATTGGCAAAGTCCAGGTCACCAAGGTTCTTGACGACATGTCTGGTTGCACCATCCTGTTCCAGGAGGGCACCGGCATTCGTGAGGGACACAAGGCCTCGACACGTCTGTCCAGTTAGGAAGGGGCTCACATGTATGATCAACCGATCGTAGAACGTAAGGATTCAAGCCCTCTGGCGACCAGTTTGCTGGCCATTTCGGTGGTTTGCCTGATCGTGGCTTCGACTCTGCTGGGGATGCGCTTGCGGGAGTTGACGATTCCAGGCAAGACTCCCACCACCAGTGCGAAATCGTGGGAAAAAACAACACTGAGGAACACCACCAATAAGGCCGACACCCTACTTGCGGGAGTTGAACTCCCGAATGAAGGGTAATCGACGGATCCAGTACCGTTGACGTTCCCCAATTAAGGCCTGCTTCCCTGACGGGAAGCAGGCCTTTTTTCTTTGCCGGGTGAACAATGGGTGTCTCGGAACTGGTCATGGTTCTTTTCAGTCTCCCCTCGCCTCTCGGAGAAACCCTGCGTAGAATGCCAAATGGAGCGACAAGGAACTCTTGTCCACGGTGCAATACCGTGGAAGGATCGCCCTGAAGGCGAATCTACACTTCACATGAGTTCAATCAGGATTGAGGACCGAGGTCCTCATGGGGAATCGTTTCCGGCGAATCGGTGAGGCCGTTCACCGCGGAGATGGGTGAGGAGTTAACTCTTGATATTAAAAGTAGCAAAAGCTTGGACGAGCTCCCTGGTGGGTCGGTTTTCCACCGATATGGGGATTGATCTTGGAACCGCGAACACACTGGTCTGCGTACGCGGGCGTGGAATCGTCATCAATGAGCCATCCGTAGTGGCGGTCAAGGCCGGCACCAACCAGGTTCTCCTCGATGGGCGAGCGGTCGGTAGGGTCGCCAAGGAGATGATGGGAAGAACCCCCTCCTCCATTGAAGCCGTGAGACCCCTTCGAGACGGTGTGATCGCAGATTTCGAGATCACTGAAGCGATGTTGAAGTACTTCATCACCCGTGCTCAAAACCGCTCGCGATTTTTCAGTCCGCGGGTCGTGATTGCAGTACCTAGCGGTATCACCGCAGTCGAAAAACGCGCCGTCTACAACTCGGCCGAACGTGCCGGTGCTCGCAAAGTGTACCTGGTCGAGGAACCGAGAGCTGCAGGGCTGGGTGCTGGTCTACCGATTGAAGAGCCGATTGCCAGCATGGTGGTCGATGTCGGTGGCGGGACCACAGAGATCGCAGTGCTCTCCCTGGCGGATGTCGTGACCAGTGTTTCCCTGCGAGTGGCAGGCGACGATATGGACGAGGCGATCGTCAAGTACATCAAAGACACCTATAACATCCTGGTCGGGCCACTGACTGCGGAACAGATCAAGATCAAAATTGGATCGGCGTATCCACTCGAAGATGAACTCGAGATGGAAGTCAAAGGTCGAGATTTGATCGGCAACCTTCCCCGCAGTACCCAGATCACCAGCGAAGAAATTCGTGAGGCGCTCCAACCTCCGGTGGATAAAATCATCGAAGGGATCAAATCCTCACTTGAGAAAACTGACCCCGAGTTGTGTGCCGATCTGGTCGAGCGTGGAATCGTTCTATGTGGCGGCGGAGTACTGCTCCGAGGACTCGATGAGACGATCCGTAAGACTACCGGATTGCCTGTCCGTGTTGCTGACGACCCGTTGACCTGCGTCGCGAGAGGTACGGCGATTTTTCTGGAAAAACTAGATCAATATTCTTCGGTCCTCGACTCCATCGAGGATGATTTCTAGAATCCGCCTCGACGGAATCGAACGGGAGTGATGTGAAGCGCATCGAGCGCGCTTACTGGGCGATCGGTTGCTGGTTGGTCCTCGCCTTGATCGGCTACGGGCTTCAGCCCCTCGTTTCTTCCTCCGGATCCGCAGATCTTCATCGCCAACTGCTGGAACAAGCGCTTCAACGCTCCCTCATCTCGGAAGCGGAAGAACTGGCAATACTCGATCGCCAGGGATTACTCGATCGTTTTCTGTCGGCTGATTTCGCAGGATCTCTCTTCCAACTGGTTCCTGCGCGAATGAGTCCGCACAGTGATCCGCATCCTCGAAGATCGGGGGCCCGTCTCGATCGTGGATCCGAGACGGGACTGACCGCAGGGATGGGCGTGATCGGGTCCGCTGGTGTGATCGGCAAGATCACTTCTACCGGACCGGGTTGGAGCCTCGTTCAACTGGCAGACGATCCCGCCTTCGTCATTCCCTTCATCGATGAAGCTGGTCGATTGGCCATCTACGCTGGCGGTCCCGATCGAGGCCAGGGGCATCCCCGTTTGAGAATCGATCCGGTGAAGTTGGGCGAGGGTATGGTCCTCAGAACCCATGGAGGCGGCGGCGTTTTTCCCGAAGGGCTGGTGGTCGGAATCGTCTCTGAAGTGAGAATCCCACTTCGCGATACAGTGATCCAACCCACCTCCACTCTCCATCAAGGACAAGAAATTCTGGTTCTAACTCCATTGACGAGATTGGAAACTCGATGAAAGTGGGTTGGTTCACCATCATCCTCGGATTGACCATCTTCACCACCGGTGCCTTTCGGCCGCTCCTGGTGAAAACCGCTGCAGTGGCAGACCCGCTGCTGATCTTGCTGGTCTGGTTCGCGCTGGTTGATCGCTGGCCGAGAATCGTGGTGGTTCTCTCAGTCATCTGCACCTACCGTTTGTCCGGTGGTATTTCGACCCCTCTGGAGGTGGTGGCTCCACTCCTGTTGGTGCTCATTGCGGTTCGCGGATTACGGCAGTTGTTGGATCCCTATCATCCATGGAAACGGTTTCAGATCGTGATTCCAGCGCTGCTCCTGGGGGCCGTTCTTCAGGAGTTTATTCTGGCGGGTACCCTTCCTCCGATCAGTTTCCTGTTCCAAAGTTGTGGTGTTGTGGCACTCTTCGTAGCGTTGCTGTTTCCGTTACTGGACCTGACCACCCCACTGTTGAGAAGTGCTCGATTCCCCCTTTGATTTTCGTTTGGAAAGGTATCAATGCAGCGAGTTCGGATCCTGTCCATCGCAATCCTGCTGATCCTGCTGGCTGCAGGAATCGGATCCAGGTTAGTGGTGTTACAGGGCCTGGAGTGGCGTGAGCACGCTCTTCGAGCTTCCAGCATCCATCGATCGATTCGTTACTTCCCCGCCCCTCGGGGGCGCATTCTCGATGCTCGGGGAATCGTCCTGGCTTGCGATATCCCGGTGGTTCGAGCTTCCTTCCTACTCTCCGAACTGGAACCAGTGCGCTGGGTGGCCAGAAGACTGGCCAAAAAATTTCATGGGGTGAATTCGAACTTTCCGTGGGATGAAGTGGCGCTGTGGAACTCACTTCAAGGGGCTCGTTCCTCTTTACGCCATCAATTTGGTCTGGTCGACGAGATCGACAACCATCCGTGGCTTCGCAATCTCGACCAGAAAACTGGCCAGGAGATCGCTCGTGCGGTTCGATTGAGACCGGAGGACTATCCCGGAGTGGTGGTCACCGATGAGAGCCCGGATTACACCATCTATATCGATCCCAACCTGTTGTTTGCGGGAGAGATCGGGGTTCGAAGGATGGAACGGGAACTCGATCTGGATCGAGGTACTCTGTGGGATAAGGTCGAGCAGGCCTATGCTCTGGTACAGGATCCCGAACGAGACAACCAGGAGCGAGAGTGGATCTTTCGACACCAGCGACACCCGTTGCAGGATGAGATTCCAGCCCATCTGGTGATCAAGATCAGTACCGACCCGGAAAGCTGGCCTGGAATCCATCTCGAGGAAGTGCGGAATCGAGCACATCCTGGCGGCTCCTTCCTCGGACAACTCCTCGGTCACACAGGATTGCCATCGCAGGCGGTGCTGGATCGCTGGGAACAGCGCGACGAACCCGTCATCGATCGTTTGGTTCTGAGGGACATCCGAGTCTTTGAAGTCCTGCAAGAATTCTCCCATCACAGCGCCGATCAAGTGGGTCGTAGTGGCCTGGAGTCGGTGCTGGAGAAGCGACTACGTGGGCAACCGGGAGCCGAGGTGCGAATCCTCGACCATCTCCGGCGATCGGTCGGAGATCCGCTACATGTGGCTCAGGCTCGCGCCGGGGAGGATGTCGAACTCTCGGTGGATTTCGAATTGAGTCGCTGGTGCCAAGATCTGCTGATTTCAAGGAACATCGATTTTGGTGCCGTGGTGATCCTGGAAATCGAAGATGGTTCTGCGATCGGCTGGACCTCTCTACCGGCACAGGGGATGGAAGTCTATCGAGATCGAGATCTGTACGATCAGAGGAGCCAATCGAAGTCTGGCTGGTTTCACGACCGTGTCAGTGCGTGGGCGATCGACCCAGGCTCCACATTCAAGACCGTGGTGGCACTGGCAGCCTTGCAGGCTGGAGTCGTCACAGCAGATGAGAAGATCGTTTGTAACGGATTCCTCGACCCTTCTCAGCCGAATAGAAACCGCTGTAACAACCATCCTCACGGCATTGAATTGAATCTGTCTGCCGCACTGGCTCGATCCTGTAATGTTTTTTTCTACACCATGGGCCAACGTCTCGGTGTTGAAGGAATCGTCGCCTGTGGCGAGCAGTTAGGATTGTGGAGAAGCTCTGGCTGTGGAGTCGCTTCCGAATCGGCAGGGATCCGTCCCGTCACCAATCCCACAGGGACAGGCATCGGTCGTGGCTTTACCACGACTCCCCTGCAAATGGCGAGGATCGCACTCACCATCGCCTGTCGTGGTCAGGGTCCCGGAATCCGCATCATCGATGGGGTCATCGGGGAATCGACCGCACCAGATATCGATCAGAAACACTTCGAAACCGTGATCGATGGCATGGTGTCGGCTGTCAGGGATCGTGGTGGAACCGCATTCAAGCCCTCTTACGGATTGACTCCGTACGATGTCGCGGTCAAGACGGGAACAGCAAAGCGCGGGCAGTCCCAACTCAATGATGCCTGGTTGATTGGATTCGCGCCGGTGGTCCAACCAAAGATTGCCTTTGCCATTTCGGTGCAACAGGTCGCTCTCGGAGGCGGAGAAGCGTGCGCTCCAATCCTTTCCGAGATTCTCAACCGGCTCGAACAGCAACGTGGTTGGGAACTGTCCCGATGATTTCACTGATCCGGTTGTGGCTGCGAGACTGGAAAGAGGGTTGGATCGGTCCTGCCTTGCTGTTACTCCTGACCACCGGCTGGTTGTTGATCGTCGGTACCATATTTGTGCACAGCGCTGCAGATGGACCTGAAGGTGGATTCCCTGGCCCCTATGCCAGCAGCCACATTAAAAAAATCATCGTCGGTCTGGTCGGTATGTTGGTGCTCACCTTTATTCCCTCGAAACAGTTCGAGAAGTACTCGGCGGCCTTTTTCTGGGGCACCATCGGCCTGTTGGGATTGCTGCTACTGTGGAAGTGGGCCCAAGGAGGGGTGGTTCGTTGGATCCGAATCAGCGGATTTGGTCTTCAGCCATCGGAACTGGCAAAGATTTCGACGACCCTGCTGGTCGCACAACTTCTGCGCAACGGTGAACGCCTGCGTCAGTGGAAAAGTCTCCTCAAGGTTCTGGCGATGGCCGCTCTCCCCTTTCTGATGATAGCGGCTCAGCCCGATCTTGGAACAGCCTTGATCCTGGCTCCGACCATCGCTGCGATGCTCTGGGTTGGCGGTCTCGATACCCGGAAATTCATCACTCTCGGTGTTGCCGTGTTGCTGTTGGTGGGTAGCTGCGGTTGGCCGCTCCTCACCAATTACCAGCAGGACCGAATCAAAACCTATCTGGGAATCGGCGAAGTGGCTCTCGAATCCGCAGGGGGTTACCAGGTGGCTCAATCGATCATCGCCATCGGTAGTGGCGGCCCGACTGGGCGTGGTCTTCACCTGGGTAGTCACCACGATCTCGGATACCTACCCGAGGATCACAACGACTTCATCTTCTCGGTGATCGGAGAAGAGTGGGGTCTGGTCGGAACCATCTCCGTGCTGTTGGGATTCCTGGTGCTGGTGTTGACGATGCTGGGCGTCGCCTGGAACTGTCGCGATCCGTTCGGACGACTGGTGGCAGTCGGTGTGGCGACACAGATCGGATTCCAGGCCATCATCAACCAGGCGGTGACGGTCGGGCTGTTACCCGTGACCGGTATGCCACTCCCCCTCATCTCCTTCGGCGGAACTTCCATCGTGGTGACTTTGATGGGAATCGGAATCGTCATTTCCTTGGCCCGTAAACCGGTCGAGGTGATCCATCCAGATGGACTGCAACGGGGAACATCCCCGGTGATTCACCGGCCGATCCGTGCCCAGGTCCATCCGGATCAACTCTAGTACCCGACCTCATCTCGTCGCTGGTGACTGGACGGTCGCAATGGGAGATCGCGCGGCAAAGGCGATGCGTCTCGGTGATGGGAATCGACGAGAAGTCCGCCGCGAGTAGGCACAAAAAAAGAGGCGCCATCGGGGAAATGGCGCCTCCTCGGAAAGAAATGAAGCAAGGAAGGCGACAATGCCGCCTCGGGGAGGACACCCACCTGTTGCAGGCTGGTGGCCTTGCACGAGAGACTTCTTTCGAAGGATCTCTCCAACTCCCCTGTCCCAAAGAGCCCACTCACTTCAAGCATGGAACGTGCCAAACCGACCTGGTGTTGGATCCGCTGCGCTAACTTTCAACAAGAGAACCCTTTAGGGAGATTGCTGCAGAACCGATGATCAGCCGCAGTGACTGGATAGTGGTTAGATTACTACCACTATAGCGCCGAGTTCTCATCGACTACTACTAAGTACTAGTTGGGATTGAGGTTACAGAAGTGGTCAAAATACGCCCGATAGATCGGCGGGTGTGATGGTTTTCGGTCAGAAAACTACCGCTCAGTCGTGTTGGAGGGGACGGATCCAGCCCAGGGTTTCTCCGGCAGCCACCGGATCCCCAGCCTCGGACCAGTGGGCCAGCAAGGTTCCTGCGGTGGGTGCGGAGACGGAACGCAAGCATTGCCCCTCGGCAATCAGGAGTATCTCCTGATCCTGTTCAACCAGATCTCCGGGGAATACACACCAGTGCAGAAGAGTGGCAGCAGAGAGCTCCTGAGGGGCCTCTCGCACCGTCAGCGCGGAGGAGGGTTGAGCCCCGTCCGAGTATTGAATCGAAATCGCCCCGGGTTCCACCATCGGCTCCACCTCACGATCGGTATCCATGAGCACCGATTGTAGCCCGGGACACGATCACTGGAAAGATCGATACCGCTGGTCGCTAGGGACAGGAATCGAAGGCTTCGCAGGTCAGGTCATCCTCGGTGGGATCAATCCCGCAGGAATCGAACGGCTCCTGTGGAGGCGGGCCACCACTGAACATGTAGCTCAGCAGGAGAACCGGATCCCCCAGCACGATGATTCCATTGTCATCGATATCGGCGTTCTTCTCGCACAGAGAAGGCGCACCACCGTTGAACATGTAACCGAGCAGGTTGACCGGGTCGCCCAGGTCGAGGTTGCCGTTGCCGTCGAAATCACCACGGGTGAACTGAACGCCCACGACACCTTCAAGGATCTCGATGCTGGTACCGCTGGTGTTGACCACCGCAGAACCGGAACCCAGTGAGATGACGATGGCGGTCGGTGGCGAAGGAGCCTGGGTCACGAGGTCGCCGGAAAAATCGAGGCTGGTCGAACCGAGTGGTGAGGTGTCGAGCGCTTGGTAGTGCCCCACGATCAGTTCTTGATTATTACCTGCGGACATCTCGCTGATGGAATTGATTGCGTAGAGACAGGCGACGATCAGACCAGAGGCACCCTCGGGATCGATATCGATCAGCAGGTACTCCGGACCGGCACCTCCGTTGAAACCGATGAGCGCAGCTCCTGGCTCGGCACTGGTCAGCGCCAGGGCATCTCCCGAGTGAGCAAAGCCAAAGGAGAAGCCGTAGTTGCTCTCGGGAGCATCGACGAGGATCTGGACATCAACATCCAGTCCCTGCTCCACTGTTGCAGCAGAAGCGTTGGCACTGAGGGCGAAGGGGAGCACCCCGCCAATTTCGATCAACCCATCCTCTGTGGTCGGGATGATGGCGATTCCGCCTGGAGCCACGGCGAGGTTCTCCGATATCGAAGAATCACCGGGGAACACTTCGGCGCAGAACTGGATGCTGGCAAAGGTGTCGTCGGCTCCCAGTAACTGGGTCTGCATGATGATGGTCTCGTGATCCTGTGACACCGGCAAGTTATTGAGTCCAACGAAATTGACCACCACTCCTTGCCGTACTCCAAAACCGGGAAAGAGGCTGAGTTCATCGAAATCAGCGGGTCCACCGGCATTTGCGGTGGTGGACGCCGTACCGCTGGTCACCTCGACCACCTCGATATTGGAATCGTAGCAGATGGCGACAGACCACCCTGCCAGATCACCGCCAGGATTATCGATCAAGGAACGAGTGGTGACGGTGGCACCGGAAGGACCCGATCCACTGGTATCAAAATGGAAGATATATCCGGGATCCTGAGCCAGAACACTTTGACCTGCCAGGAGCAAGATCGAGAGCATGGCGATCCTCATGAGGATGTGAAAGTCAGACATCGGAATCTCCTGTTCAGCAGTCAAATTGGTTCGAAGTTGGACTGAGAAAGAGTAATCCTGAGCTCGTTGGGCCACTGGACGATTACTTTTTATGGGCCCCGTGAGGGCCGAGAAGCGTCATCTAGCCAGGGTCATTTCTTCCTCAACTCACCGATTCTCAGGGCAGAATTACGGTCAGAGAGACCGATTGTATCACTTCACCCTTGTTTACGGCACCCCCCACATTCCAACTCTGATTCAAAATCTGAAATATCAACTTCCTGTACGGATGGCACCGATTCGGTTTGTCCCCCCTCATGATTCTCCACCGAAGAGTGCCTCGTCGCCGCGTCCGCAGCGGGCACGCCATTTGCCACTCTTCCTTCGAACCGCGGCGCAAATGCCACCTCGAAGAAAGGACCGACGATGAAGCCTGAATCTGCGGACAGCCCACTGTCGATTCCCAACAGTTCGGTGCATCCGTTGCAAGAACTGCAGGAAAAGGGAATTCAGAAGCTTCGTATCGTGACACCGGCACAGTTACGAGAGACCGCCCGAAAAGCGGTCTCCCGTGCACTACTGGAGATGCTGGATGGCCTGGCGCTTCCCTCGGAGCAGCACCAACAGATCCTCGTGAGGGCGAATCAGTACATGTCCCCCGCCGTCGCAACTGCAGTGGATCGTAATCAGTCCACTGAAGTGGTCGAAGAGGGAAAAGAAGTCACGGCTCCGATGATCAAAGTTCCGTCTCCGGTCATCGCGCCGACGCCGGTGGCGGCTGAGCAGGCCTCTGCCAACGTCTCGGATGGTCCCCTCGGCAAGAGAGAGAAGGCGTTGCTGCTTCAGCTATCCAAGTTGATCGCTCGCGACTGGAGAACCGAAATGGCGACTGTCAGAGACACTCAGAATACACAGGTCGAAAGGCTCGAGATGAGAATTGAAGAATTAACCCTGGCACTTCAAGCCACCGATCATGCGATCGCCGTCAACGGCGAACTCGAGATCGATCAGCTGGAAGTGAAGTCCCCCTTTGATCACAAGAAATCAGAACTCCTGGACCAATTGTTCCAGGCCAATGTGGCACTCCGAGCCATCTCGGACGATCCACAATCGGGAGATCTCCCCTCCCTGCCTCGAGAAGGAAGGTCGTCATGAAATCACCGAAAAAAGTTCAGAAGAACCAGCAACAAGACGTCAAAACCCCCAAGATCAGTTCCAAGACCAGCTTGCTGCACGTAGGAATCGACCTGGGAACCAGCAGGAGTGCCATCGCCAGTTCCAATGGCTCCAGAGAAGTGATGGCCAGTCTGGTCGGATGGCCCAAGGACTCGGTCTCGGCCAAGGTTCTCGGGGGGCAAACACTGGTGGGTGATGCGGTGCTCAAGAATCGCCTCGCTCTCAACACCTGTTTCCCGCTGAAGGAGGGCAATCTGGCCTTCACCCGTCTCAGTGGATCCGAGCAGGATTTGTCTCGCCAGGCTGGAATACAATTGCTCTCGGCACTACGCAAGTCGTGTAATCCACGGCCTGACCAGGCGGTATGCGCGGTGATCGGTGCTCCGGCAGAAGCGACTCGTGAAAACAAACAAGCCATCGTCGATCTGGCCAACGAGGCGGGGATCGAGGGTGTGATGGTCGTGTCGGAACCGTTTGCCGTTGCCTACGCACTCGACGCTCTGGAAAACGCCATCGTCATCGACATCGGTGCCGGAACCATCGATCTGTGTCGCATGGCCGGCAGCCTGCCCGGACTCGAGGATCAGGTCACGGTATTCCGCGCAGGAAACTACGTCGATCAGAGACTCGCCGAATTGGTCCGAGAAGCCCATCCGGAGGTGCAGTTCACTTCCAACATGATCAAGATGGCCAAGGAACGATTCAGTAGCGTGATCGATACACAAAAACGGGCGATCGTGACCTTCCCGATTGCCGGGCGCCCGACTCCGGTCGATATCACCGATCAGATTCGCAGCGCCGTGGAGGAGCTGGTCCCCTGGATCACCGAGGCGATCCAGAGTCTGGTGGCCAGTTTCGATCCAGAATTCCAGCATCTGATTCGAAATAGAATCATCGTCAGCGGCGGTGGCTCACAGGTGTTTGGCCTCCAGGAATCACTGGAGCAGGGCCTGGAAAGTCTGGGCGGCGGTCGAGTCTTGATCGTCGACGACCCAGTTTACGCCGGTGCTCAGGGTGCTCTCAAGTTGGCCCAGGAGATGCCAACGGAGTACTGGACTCGCATGCGCGGTTAAACCGCACCATCCCATTGCACTCCCCCCCTTGCTCAGTCGGGGTCTCGATTCGTCGAGACCCCGGCTTATTTTTTTATCCGCCCGGGGGTGTTTGGAAGTCACGATGGCGAAGTTGGCTGACGATGGAGGCGATCAGTTTGCCCGCACTCGTGAGCTGTAAGATTTCTTTCTGTGAGGCTCTCTCGACCGATCCCAGCGATAAGCGTATCGACCCTCGGATCCAATCGAGATCGACTCCCATCGCCTCGAGGACATGGCTCGGCTCGCGAGCGCCGGAAGAGCAAGCGGAACCACTCGATGCCGAGATCCCTTCCATGTCGAGTCGTACCAGCAAAGTCTCGGCGTGGACACCGCGGAAACTGACATGAACACAACCGGGCCAGTCATCTTCTTGTTGGGGAATGATCTTGCAGTTGGGAATCTCCTGCAACGGCCGTAACAGCGCCTCTCTGGCGAGTCGAAGCGCCGCCAGGTCCCACAAGGGCGAGATACACGCAACTCGAGCGAGTTCTCCCATCCCCGTGATCGACAGCAAGTTTTCGGTCCCCGGCCGGATTTTCTTCTCCTGCGGTCCGCCACGAAGAAGTGGATCGATGAGAAGACCCTTTCTGACCCATAGAGCACCCGCTCCGACAGGTCCGAAGGATTTGTGGGCGGTGATGGTCGCGGCATCGACGTCCAGTTCGGGGATCGTCCGAGGAATTCGAAAAAACCCCTGGGCACCATCGATGTGAAGCAATCCACCGCCGTCATGGATGTGGCCAGCGAGCTTCGAGATGTCCTGGCTGATCCCGGTCTCATTGTTGATCCATTGGATCGAATAGAGAGCGCCGTCAACCACCTCAAAATCGCGGATCTTCCCCGAGCTGTCGACCTCGAGCACACCGCCTGGACGTCCCTGCTGCCACTGTTGCCGCGCGGGCTCCAGCACCGAAGGATGCTCGGTGGCTCCGACAAAGAGCGGGGCATCGATGGGGGCCAGGCCCTTGATCGCCAGATTATTCGACTCGGTACCACCGCTGGTGAAATGAAGTTCGGATGATTCCACCGCCAGTAATGAGGAGAGCTGGTCGCGAGCATCATCGAGGATCTTTCGTGCCGCCCGCCCGTGTCGATGCAAACTCGACGGATTGGCCGGCACGGACGATTGCAAGCACTCCTGCTGCATCTTCTCCGCCACCACGGGGTGCAGGGGTGTTGTTGCATTGTGATCCAGGTAGAGATTCAACTTCACGGGGCACCTGTCAGGTCGACACCACGGGTCGCCAACAGTTCTATTTCCCAGAGGTCATTCAAACCGGGTTGGAGTCGCAGGGAGTATTCGATGTACTGCTCATCCGTACTCCATATGAGAGTGATCCAACGATCCGGTCCCCCCTCCGGAGGGATCTCCACCCCATCGTCGATGGTGGATTCCACCAGCAAGTCTCTCAGTCCCAAATCGTCGAGTTGAGGGATATCGACAAATCGGATCAGTGCCTGGAAAGCGAGTGCCGAAACCTGTTCCCGAGTCGTCTCAGAAAGACAGCAGTATGCGGCGTCGTACTGACTGGCGTCGATGGCGTAGCGAAAGTACCGGACCGTTTCGAGTGCGGCAGATCGTTGGAAATGACGATCGACCTCGGGAATGTGCTTGCACCCAGCGAGGCCAAGAAGAAGCAGCGGTATCCAGATCATCCGGTGGTGTAGTCGCACATGTGACATCAATCAGGCTCCCCATCCGATGGTCCCGTAAGATCACTTGGTCCCGAAAGATCACTGCGATCGACCGTTCCCAGATCCCCGAGTGGAGGGAATTCAGGGAGCGGATTGTCGGTGGTCATGAGATCGCTGACGTCTTTGACCTGATCGAGAACATCTAGTGACACATGGATCGGAAATCCGATCCTCGCAGCGAGTACGAACGCATCGCTGGGACGAGTATCGATCCGTACCTCGTTCTTGCACAGGTGATCTTCCGACGACTTTTGAGCCATCACCAGGGTCGCGCAGAAGGTACCTTCGAGGATCTGCGAGATCACCATACGGGTGATTTCGATGTCAAATCCGAGCAGGATTGAATGGACCAGGTCGTGGGTGAGAGGTCTGGGGGTTTCCTCCCCCTGGATGGCACGCGCCAGCGCTTCTCCCTCGGTACTGCCGATGAAGATGACGAAGGTCTTGTCTGGCGCTCGCAGGAATACCGCGGCTCCATCCGGAATAATCCCGGCCAGTTTTTCGATGTGGACTTCGATCGAGTCTTTCGTCATCGGAACCCTTCAGCAGCCAGCGACGACCATCATGCAGATTCTAGTGTGAATCGAGACGCTGCGCATCCATTCCGTACTGTGGGAGGCCATCGCGGATCGCCTGGATCCAGCCCTGAGAGCCGGAACTGGCGGCAATCCGAGCACCCGGACCGGCACCAGAGACCGACAGCACCTCGCCGCCAGATTCTTCGATCAGCAATTGACCAGCCGCCACATCCCATGGCTGAGTACGATACCAGGCTCCACCGTGGATTCGCCCACTGGCGATCCAGGCCATCTCGAGAGCGATCGATCCCAGCGAACGAACCTTGCACGGCCCTGGTATCGATTCGAGCCAGCGAGGAAACGCGTGAAGCCAGCGGTCGGAACAGCACAGTACCAGCGGATCCGCGATGGAGGAGTACGACGGTCCCGGTCCACCCCTCAGAACTCCCCCTCCACGGTGAGCTTCGAACCATTCACCACGAACCGGATCAGAGACCCAGCCCAGTTGTGGCAAACCTTGATCGACATAGGCGATAGAAACGGCGAACAAGGGTATTCCTCGACCATGGTTGGACGAACCGTCGAGAGGATCGATGATCCAGCCGTGGCGATCGGCGCCGGGTGCACAACCCAGCTCTTCGCCATGAACCAGGTCGTCGGGGAAGGCTCGATTCAACTCACTGCGAAAGTACGTTTCAGACTCTAGATCGGCGGGAAGATTCTGCTGAAACCGATCGCGAACCAGCCGTGACAGCGACGCCAGGATCCGTCGACCAAAACTTCTTCGACGTCCCATGATTGGATCGCCGATCACCGCGATGCTCCGGCGGAGTCATCGTCGAGGGCGGCGATACCGGGTAACACGCTACCCTCGAGGAACTCGAGTGCGGCTCCTCCACCGGTCGACACATGATGCACGGAATCGGCGATTCCAAAGAGACGAGCGGCAGCGGCACTATCTCCTCCTCCGACCACGACCTGGCCTGGATGCTGCGCCAACATCTTGGCCATCGAATGGGTTCCGCCACTGAACTGTTCGGTTTCGAAGACACCCAGCGGACCATTCCAGAAGATGGTCCTCGCCGACTGCAGTTTGCGGGTAAACAGTTCGACGCTCTGAGGTCCCACATCGAGCAACATCATTCCGGGTTCCGGTTCTTGGCCTGAAACGATCTGTTGGGTGCGTGTCGGAGCGGTAAGATCGTCCCCCGTGATGAAATCGATGGGGAGTACCAGCTCAGGACCTTGATCGGTGTGACCAGCGAAATGCTGGGCCATCTGCGCGAGGGACTCCGGTTCAGTGGCGGATTGGCCTACCGGCACCCCTGCACCTTCGAGCAGGGTATTGGCCAGACCTCCACCACAGATGACCCCGTCCAGTTGTTGCGCCAGATGCGCCAGTACACCGATCTTGTCTCGAACCTTGGCCCCTCCAGCGATGATCCAGAAGGGCCGGACCGGATCATCTCGCAACTCGCTCAAGATTTCGATTTCTCGGGTCAGCAGAAGCCCAGCGAAGGAAGGGAGGCAGTGGGTCACCGCAACCACTGAAGCGTGGGTGCGATGAGAGCAGCCGAAAGCGTCGTTGACGAAGTAGCGGCAGCCGTGGGCGAGGGCGGCAGCCCACTGTCGATCATTGGACTTCTCGCCGCGGTGGAATCGGAGATTTTCCATCATCAGAATTCCTCCCGCAGGTAAACCTGCGAGTTGCTTCTGAAACTGCGGCCCCGGAGGCAGTTCATCGATATGAACCACTTCCGAACCCAGTAAGTCTTGTAGTGAGCGGGCCACCACCGCTGTCGAGAGAAGGGGATCCGCGCCTTCAGGTCGCCCGAGATGAGTCATCAACACAATCCTCGCTCGAGCTTCTTGCAGAGCCTGGATGGTCGGGAGACTCGCCTCGATTCGATTGGTATCGGTGATCTGCCCCTGATCGAGCGGCACGTTGAGATCACAGCGCAGCAGCACCGGATCGCCGGGCTGGAGCAGTTCGAGCAGTTCAGTGATGGTGCGCACTGCACTCTCCTATCGGGGCGAGGTTCCAGTTGGGCGAAGATTACCAAGGTCGTCCGCGCCAAGAAAGGACTCTCATCCGCTACTGGGCAGTCGATGGGCACCGCTTCACCCTGGATCAAGGCGTGATCTACGCTCAAGAAGGGGGCTGGGAGTCGGACCGATCACATTTCTTGGCCTGATCCTCGACGATTCGAGAGATCCGGGTGGCGATGGAATGTCGTTGAAACAGAAACAGTGGTAATCGCAAGATTTGAAGCACCCCGGTGAAGGCTCCCTGGAGCAGTTGAAGTCGGACCAGCGAGCGAGCTCGAGATCCCGCTATCGGCAAAGGACGGATGTCGTGGCTGCTGGAGTCTTCTTGCAAATCTGCCATCAGAGGGTTTCAGGCATCGGCAGCGAGGTCGATCCACGCTTCTTGAACCATGCCCAACGCGATAACTTGGCCGCTACCGATTCCAGAGTGACGTAATAGGTGAATTGTAACGCCTGTTCCTTGGGCCTTGCGGCGCTGGCCGAGAATGGGATCCGAATCGTCGAAGTCTTTCGCAAGACCATCTTCCCCTCGGAGTTACGTTCGTAGAACTGAGCCTTGGCTTCTCCCTGGAAGATGTTTGAAATGGGTGCTCCATAGAAGGTCTGCAACTTGACGAAGTAGCAGCGGATCTTCACCTTGACGACGACCGGAACCTTGCCATCGTCTTTACCCGGGACGAACTGTAACTTTCCGCCCATCCTTCGCAGGTGATAGGTCAGCCCCGAGTTTTCCGGCGAAGACTTGCCCACCTTCTCGTCGGTGACCACCACCACTCGATCGTATCCGCTTCGCGGGAGAGGCGGCAATTCCGGGACCTTGGCTCTCTCTTGATCCCATTCTGGAAGAAGCAATTCTTTGGGGATCTCGCGCACTGGTGAATCCGGGTCTTTTTCCAGTTCCGATTTGCGCGCCTTCGCCTCGGCGGAGTTGGCGAGATACCAATCTCCGCCAATCCACAAGTAACCCAGCTTTGAACGGGCGAGTTCATGGTCCGGATCGATCCGGATGACGATCTTCCATTCCTTCAGTGCCTCGGTCTTGAGGCTCTTTCCATCGCACCAGCGGGCGAGATCGACATGGCCCGTCAGATCTTCGGCCTTTATTTCGGCAGCGCGCCTCTTGTATTCATCAAAGGGGGTCGCTTTCAGTTCTGTCTTGCGGATCTGTGAACGATCCACCGTGACCACCGATCCATCGATGATGCGGATCGACACCAGATCGCCGATTTCACGTACGATGGACCCATCGAGGACACGGCCATCATCGAGGTGAAAAAGATCCGCATGAAGAGCAGCGGTGAAGGTCGCCAGCAGGATCAACTGGCACAGCAAGACACAGGGGAGGCTCATCCGAGAGCATCTGAGCAGAGGGCGCAACAAGCCTGCGTCGCCAACGCTCTGTTCTGCTGAAAATAGCCTCATGACGGTGTATCCTGTTCGAGCAGGGGTTCCTTGGCGATGATTCCCGGGAGCGAGATCGCTTCCGGGCTCTTCTCACCGCTTGAGTGACCCATGGACCCAGCGAGGTGGAGCCCGTGTCGTTCATTATCAGGGATCACCAGTCGACCTCCAATCTATTCGTAACACCCGATGGCGGTCATGGTTGCAAAGTCGGTTCCCGATTCCCTCGTGTGCTCATTCTGGGGCTCCTGCTAGGGGCACTGGGAATTCCATCCGGGGGTTGTGATTCTCCCTCATCTCCCCAGGTTTTGAGCGAGATCACCCAGTCCGCGGGGCTCCATTTCTGGCATGACAACGGAATGACTGGAGAACACTACTTCTGTGAAACGGTGGGTCCCGGTTCTGCGTTCCTCGATTTTGATGGGGATGGCGATCTCGACATCTTCTTGCCTCAGGGACACCTGCTGGGCCAAGGAAAGACGGAAGCCGATCGAATCCTCCCCATCACAAGATGGCCAGCCGCCGGTGCCCGTTTGTATCGAAATGATGGCCCCGACCAGCAGCAGATTACGCGCTTCATCGACGTCACCGAATCGAGCGGAATCGTCGCCACTGGATATGGAATGGGCTGCGCGGTGGGAGATGTCGAAGGGGATGGAGATGTTGACCTCTACTTGACCTGTTTCGGTGCCGATCAGCTGTGGATCAATCAAGGGGATGGGACCTTTATCGATCAAACGATACTGTCGGGTCTCGGGGACGATCGTTGGAATACCAGCGCCATCTTCAGCGACTTCGACCGAGATGGGGATACAGATCTGTACGTGTGTAGTTACGTCGATTTCACACTTCAAAATCACAAGCAATGTTTCTCCGGTAGCAGCGCTGTCGATTACTGCGGTCCCAGTTCCTACCCCCCGCTACCCGATCGAATCTATCGGAATCGTGGCGATGGCACTTTCGAGGATGTGACATCTTCGAGTGGCATCGGCGCCGCTTCGGGAGCCGGTCTCGGTGTCATCTGTTCCGACCTGGATGGAGACGGTGAGCTCGATATTTATGTCGCCAATGACGGCATGGCCAATCGCTTGTGGCGCCAAGTCGCGCCATTTCGCTTCGAAGACACAGCCTTGCTGGGTGGGTGTGCGGTCAACCGAGATGGCATGCCCGAGGCTTCGATGGGTGCATCTCTGGCAGATTTCGATGGAGACGGGGACGAGGACATCTTTCTCACCCATCTGACCGGGGAGACCAACACGCTCTATCGCAACGACGGCGAAGGTCGATTCGATGATCAATCCACTGGTTCGGGACTGGGAATCCCCAGTCGTCGATGGACTGGATTTGGTACCGCGTGGTTCGACCTTGAAAATGATGGATGGCTCGATGTCTTCGTCACCAACGGCGCGGTGAAGAGGCAGGAGGAGAGGGTTGCCGCAGGGGATCCGTATCCTCTGGCCCAACCGGACCAGTTATTTCTCAATCAACAGGGTCAAAACTTCCAGGAGATTGACCCGGCTCTGGCAAAGGCTCTGGCCGAGCCATTCATCGGTAGAGGAGCGGCGTTTGGCGATCTCGATAACGATGGAGATACGGATATTCTCGTCAACAACAACGCCGGTCCTGTGAGACTGTTGATGAACCGCGTCGGATCGAAAAGTTCGTGGATCGGACTCGAACTGATGGGATCAGAACAGCAGAATCTTGAGGGAGTCCGGTGCGAGATCCTGCAGCAGGGAATCCCGGTACGCTATCGTAGTTCCAGGCGCGGTGGATCCTACCTCAGCAGCAGTGATCCGCGAATCCTGGTCGGTCTTGGATCTGTCGAGGATCGGTGCTCGGTGGTGGTCCACTGGCCCGACGGTAGCGATGAAAATTTTTCTTCGTTGGCGGTGCGTCGCTACCACACCTTGTCGCAAGGTCAGGGGGAGTGATTTCGCTGTATCGAGTCCTTCCCAGCCTTCTCGTCGGTGCCATGTTGCTTCTGCCTGGCGGCTGCAATCCGCCCGAATCGATTCCAATGCCTCCCCCACTGGTGGGACTCGAGGAAGATGTCGAAGATCATCTGAAACGTACCTACACACGGCTCCAATTGGCGCTCAAAGATCAAAGCGGTCGGCAATTGGCGGTGGCGTTTGGTGACGCTGCAATTTCCTACCATGCATACGACCTGGTCCGGATGGCTCAAGCCTGTTACCAGCATGCCTTGGTCCACGATCCTGACTCCTTGCAATGGAGATACCTGCTCGCCAGGATCTTGCAGAAGGAGGGAGAGACAGAACGGGCCTTGCAACTGTACAACGACATTCTGAAACAAAATGCGAATCATCCTCCGACCCTGCTAGCTGCGGCTGAACTGAAGTTTCAGTCGGGGGATGCCGAGGGGGCTCGGGTTTGGTTTCAGCGATTGTTGCGGCTGGATCCGCGCAGTGCTCCAGCACTCTCTGGACTGGGACGGATTTCGCTGCAACAGGGCCGAGCACTGGAGGCGGTCGGCTATCTCCAGGAAGCTTTGCGCTACTCTCCTGCCGCATCGGGGCTTCGCTATCCCTACGGTCTGGCATTGCGTGATGCTGGACGAGAAAAGGAAGCTCAACAACAGATGCGGATGCGTGGTCCATCCTTTCCGCGGGTACGGGATCCCTGGCTAGACGAGGTCCGAAATCGGCCGATCGGTGCGCGAATCCCACTCAACCGAGGCACCACTTTATTCACTGCAGGTCAGTACCTGAAAGCACTCGAGCAGTTTCAAAAGGCGGTGAAGGTGGCCCCCGATTCTGCAACAGCACAGCTCAATCTCGGTTCTGCTCTGGTCAAACTACAGCGTAGCGATGAAGCGATCGGTTGTTACGAGGAAGCGCTACGGCTGGATCCAGGGGCGACCACTGCCTGGTTTGACCTGGGAGTGATCCATGCGGAAACCGGCGATGAGAGCGAGGCGATCCGCTGCTACGACCAGGCATTGGCCATCGATGGTGGACATCATTCGGCGCGATTCAATCGAGCCAATGCTCTGCGAAGACAGCAACAATACGAGGAGTCAGCCCGAGAGATGAAACTAGTTCGTCAGCAGGTACCCGGCAATGAGGTGGCATGGATCGCAGAGGTGGTATGTTACCTCCGATTGGAGCAAGTGGAACTCGCCAGGTCCACCTGCCGAGAAGGCCGGATGGCCACGGGAAACGCCGCGCGACTGGTGAGTTTGATGGCACGGATCGAGGCCACTTCGCCAGAGAAGGACCGCTCACAACTGGAACAGACATTGGGCGAACTCGCCATTCTCAGGTCGAAGCAAACCACCCTTGAACTGGTCGAGAGCACGGCCATGGTGCTGGCGGCACTGACTCGATATGGAGAAGCACAGCAATGGCAAGAATCCGCCATCGAGGCGGCCCGTGCTGCGAAACGGATCGATATACTCGACCGCCTACAAGGAAACCAGGCGCGCTACTCTCGCGGTGAACCGGCTGTCGATCCCTGGCCGGAAGCGTCGTCGGAAGAGTCCTCTTCCTCTGGCGCTGGAGAAGGTACCGGTAGCGAGAGTGGTTCCACCTCGCAATAAGCGCGAAACTCTTCCTCCCCCGATTCGGTCCGTTCGAAGGTCTTTCCCTCCGCCAGTAACCATTGCCCTTTGACCTGCTGGAACTTCAGTTCAAGCCGCAGGTGAGTCTTGCGGTTACCCACCTGGGCTCCGGTCATGTGGATACTGATATTTTCAGGGAAATGTCCCCCATCGAACCAGGATTCGACTTTCATCTTCCACAGTTGCTGGCCGGTTTCATCGGTGATCGTCTCATCGAGGAAGCGGCCTGAACCACGAGCGAATCGGACAATGGCTTGATGGGCATTTTGGACTCGACCTTCCCAGTAGGAGATGTTGAGGAGGCCGATTCCGGCATGGAGAAATGACTGACCGGAAATGTTGAAGACCAGAGATGCGATTTCTGGATCGGTTCCTGCCAACCACCGCGGAGAAAGTGCCGACGGGTTGATGAAGAGAAGATCTGAAGCGGTACGAAGATGAATCACCCGATCCAGGTCGTAAGAAAGAGACCGAAGATTTTCGATGTCCGAGGCTGAAGCGTGAATGGTGATCTCCTTGGTCGAGTCGGAGACGAGATTCACCATCGAGAACTGGTAGTCGAGACCTGCCGACGGCGCGACTCGCCCGAGCCAGTTCTCATTGGACTCGAAGAGAGTCGAGGCGGCGATCGCCAGAGGAGTTTCTGGTTCCAGCGAAGAGATCCACAGTTTGCGCGCATTCGAGGAGATCGTTGAGTTCGCCCACTTGGCCCACGCCTGCATCAGATCAGGATCTGTAGGTGAATTGAGACGACTCTTCTGGAGAACTTTCATGGCTCGCTGGTAACCATCGATGGCGACCATTGTGTCCTGCTCCTGTGAGGCCCCGATGACACGCTGGAATGCGGCCATGACAATGATGCGGCATTGCAACTGCAAGCCCCTCAATGCAGCGATACGGATCTCCCGGTGCTTGGATGAAAGTAATTTCCCCAGTTCCTCTGCGACCCGTGGATCCTTCAGGTAACCGATGCCGTGCGCAGCGGCTTCCTGGCGATGAAGATCGAACGGCTCCAAGCAATCTTGAAAGAAGGAGAACGCATCATCGGGGTAGGCCTGTACCACCAGCATGGTGATCCTTCGGCGTACAGCAGAATCCTTGCGTGTGAGGATTTCGCGAAAAGAGCTCAGCAGCTGTGGATCCGGCTGACGCACGATCTGCTCCACCGCCGCTTGATGTTGCTGCGGATCGACGCTGACCAGTTGCTGCAGAAGATCTTCATCGATCCGGCAATCTTTACCGCTCACCGTCGTGGTCAGGGTCAAGAACCCGCAGATCAGCAGGAAGAGGGGCGTCCACAGACTATCGCGAGAGAGCATCGGGTTCACCTTTCGAAACACTACCGACGGAGAGTTAAAAGTACCATGAAGCGTGCCCCATGACAGGGTAGACGGAATGTTTACAAGGTTTACAATAGACAGTTCGTCAATCAAGTGAGCAGGTGAGGAACCGTCTTCGCCTCCATCCCGAAATTCACCCTGTATTGCCCCTGCGGAGGTCCTCGATGCGGTCCCACATCATCTCGACCCTCATCATCCTCACCCTCTCCACACCGCTGCTTTGCCAGACGCAGACCCCCGGGTCCGTCTCCCAGACCAGTGCAGCCCTGGCTCCGCCGATCGGATCCACCAGCGGACCGATGGCTCCGGGTGACTCGATCCAGTTTGTCACTCACGGAGGCACGAATCCTCTGGGCCTCTGCATCGATGAGTCTTCCAGAAGGCTCTATGTCTGTGACATGTTCACCGGTACCACACATCTCTATGACATCGATAACCTCTCGGCGGGAATCCTCACAAGTATTCCCAATCCTGCAGGAAATGTCTCGACCACTGGATTGGATATCGACGGAGACCACATCTACTGGGTGGTTCCAGGAGCCAGCCCGAATCTGTGGAGATCTCTGAAGGATGGATCGAATCCTCTGGCGGTGGGTCAACTCGATCTTCCCGGCGGTGGAATTGTCGGAGACATCTGCATCGACGAGGACCACACGATTTGGGCCGTAGATGTCACCCATGACCAATACAGCAGGCATCAGCTCTCCGGCGAGTTCCTCGGCGACATCATCGGTCATCCTGCAGGAAGCGGTGCGGGAAATAGCGTCGGTTACAGGAGCGACTGCAATCTGTTGGTGATCCCCCACAATGCCTCCGGTTCCAATAGTGTCAACGTTCTCAGCACCTTGGATATGTCCGGCAACACCCGAGCGTCTTCTGACATCAGCAGCATCGGTGGTTTCATCAACGGTGTGGCCCATGCCAACGTCGGCTCTTTGGGATTGCCGACTGCTTTCCTGGTCGATGCTTCTTTCAATCGGATTTACGAAGTGGAGTCACAACCCGCTTGTCCTCAACCGATCCTTTCAGGTCAGCATGAGTACCAGATCTGTGGTCCCACTGGAATTCGGACCATCAGTCACAATTTGGTCCTGACCGAGGCGATTCTTTTGGACCAGTACGGCACGGTCGGTGATGTCGACCTGTATCTGGAATTGGAACATGATTTTGTTGCAGACATCACTGCAACCTTGACCAGCCCCAGCGGAACCACCGTGACCTTGCTCACGGAAACACAGTACAACGGCCCTCTCTGGGGAATCACCTTTGATCAGGGTGGCCAGGGAGTGATTCCAGACGGTCCTGGTTCTCTCGATGACTTCGATGGCCAGGAAATGCAGGGTCATTGGACCTTCACCGTGGACGATCACTACGCCGGTTCCGATGGCGCACTCTCCAACTGGTGCCTACGCATCGACGAGGTCACTCGCAATGTTCACCGCGGCGTCTTTGCCGTCTTACAACAGTCGGGCGTATCGAACCAGGCGATCAGCCAGGCACTTCCGCTCAACGATGCCATTGCAGTCATCAGTACGATTCCAGTGACTGACGTCGATATCGACCTCAATTTGATGCATGGATTACTGTCAGATTTGTCGGTGAAATTGTCCAGTCCAGCAGGGACCGAGGTGACACTGGTCCAGCAAGGACCCGCCTATGCCGGTGAAATCCACAGTACCTTCAACCAAACTGCCATCCCCTACGCAGCGGAGAATCTGCCGACCGCACAGCAGATGCAACCACAAGGCCCAGGATCGCTCGACGATCTGATTGGCGAGAATGCCCAGGGAGACTGGATTCTGTCCATCATCGATTCAGCTACAAGCGATGATGGAATCCTCCAGAACTGGACCTTGAACCTGCAGGAGCCGGTGTTGCTCAACGATTCTGGATCACCGCTGGTTTACACAGTGGAAGTCCTGGACCACCTGGCCATCGAGGACCTCGAGGTGGAATTGAAACTGTTGCATCCCTCGACCGATCAACTTCATCTCACCTTGACCTCACCGAGTGGCACCACGGTCCTGCTGGAGCAACTGGGTGGTCACGCAGGTCAATCCATCGATATCACCTATGACCGCAGCGGAGTCGATCACAACGAGACGCTGGCCGGAACTGGAATTCGAATGAAACCCGCCACTTCGATGGATCCTTTTCTCGGGGAAACGATGGCCGGGAACTGGATTCTCACGGTGCAGGACAACATCTCGAGTGCCGAGGGTTGGTTGACAGATCTGACGCTGGTGATTCATGGGGACAATGCTCCCTGTGTTGCCCCGACCGTGACGGCGGCCAGCTCCTCGGTGGCCAGCGATCAACTGCTGCCGATCGCTTTTACTGCGAATCTAGGAGGATCTGCAGCAGATCTGATCTATTGGGACTTCGGCGACGGCAGTGGGTCTCCCGAATTGAATCCGGTTCACATCTATCCATTATCCGGAGAATACACCGTGACCGTGACAGTGGTGAACCCTTGCGGAACCGCCACAACCCAGTTCCCCGTGACCATCTGCGCCCCCCCCGAGGCGAACTTTCTCTTGCCCGGCTGGATCGGGATTGCTCCCTTCTGTGCAGAGTTCACCAATCTCTCGACAGGCACCATCGACCACTTGCTGTGGAACTTCGGAGATGGCGTAACGATCGAGAATGTCGGAGATGCTTCTTACTTCTACGAACTGCCCGGCTTCTACAGTGTCTCCCTCGAGGCGCATGGTAGTTGCGGAACCGTTTCAACGCAGGCTCGCCTCAACGAGGTCCAGATCCTTTCGATGGGTGACACCAATGCGGATGGATTTCTCGACACTTCCGATCCGATCTCGCTGGTGCTGTACTTGTTCGGAAGCGGTACACCACTGGCCTGCCCCAGGGTTGGAGATGTGAACGGTGACCTACAGTTGAACCTGGGAGACGTGGTCCATCAGTTGATGTTCATGTTCGGTGGCGGTCCTGAAGCAGCGCCGGTCAACAACTGTGGAAGTTGTGACCTGTAAGTTTTCAGGATTGGGAATGAAACCGATCATTCCTGCTCGCCAGATCGACCAGTAGATTACAGGGGCTTCGTGCAGCACCATTTTCGTGGGCTGCGCGAAGCCTCTCTTCGATGACGGCGAGGCCCTCGGCATCGGCCGCACGAAGAGGTCCTCCGAGGTGTGGTGGATAACCGGTCCCCATCACCATGGCCAGGTCGAGTAGCCCAGCGTCGGCGACCACTTTCTCCTCGAGACAACGAGCCGCTTCATCGACCATCGGGTCGAGCAAACTGGAGATGATCTTTGCCGGTGGCAGCGTCGATGGACTCGCTGGAACCATCGGGTCGAGTTGACGATTCCAGGTCGAACTCTTGCCCCTGTGCTGGTAGAAACCGATTCCAGACTTCTTCCCGAGCCAGCCTTTCTCGACCATCTTCAAGAGGATTGGAGACGATGCGGCACGATCGCCAAAGGCGGCGTGTAGTGTTTCCTGCACCTCGACTCCGATGTCCAGACCCACCTCATCCATCAGGCGAAATGGCCCCATCGGGAGCCCGTGAGCACGAGCCACCTCATCGATGTGTGATCCACTCAACCCCTTCAGCAGTAAACGTGAGGCGGCATCTAAATAGGGTAGCAACAGTCGGTTGACGAGGAATCCCGGTGAATCCTTGACGATCACGGGGTACTTGCCGAGCTTTCGAGCCAGCGACAGTGCGATTCCCACCACCTGAGGATCGGTGAACTCCCCGGGAATTACTTCGACCAGTGGCATCTTGGGAACAGGGTTAAAGAAATGTAGTCCCACCACACGATCGGCCACCGGACTGTCCTTCTGGATGGCGGTGACGCTGAGAGCGGATGTATTGGTCGCGAAGATGGCATCTTTAGCCAGTAGCGGGGCGATTTCTGCCAGCACTGATCGCTTGACGTCGAGCCTCTCGACCACAGCTTCCAGCACTCCACCACACCTCTCCAGACCTACCAACTCCTTGCCATGACTCAGTCGCGAAAGGATCTCTGCCTGCTGGTAGGTGGTGATCCTCCGCTTCTTTCGTCGGCTATCGACCGCCTCGCCGATCTTTTTCAATCCCTGGTCGATCGCATCCTCAGAGATGTCCCTGAGCCGCGTCGGAATCGATTTCTCGATCGCCATCGTCGCCACACCCGATCCCATCACTCCGGCTCCAAGGACAATCAACTGTCTCGCATCGGGCCACTCCCCTTCAGGTTGCCCCTCGACTCCACGGCGAACTCTTTCTGAATCCTGAAAGATCGACACGAGATTTCGACATACAGGACCCGTCGCCAGTATCGAAGTCGCTTTGGCTTCCTCGATCAGTGCCGTTTTCTCCGATCGATGGGCACTCAACCGCGCCACCTCGATGGCGCGTTCTGGTGCGGGCATGAGGCCGAGAGTTCGAGCACGAACCGTCTTCGTTGCTTGACGACAGACGATGCTTCGACCCAGCGAAGTCTCATCGAGGAAGTATGAGATCAGTCCCTTGCGGCGCTTTTTTCGCTGTGATTTCACCGTGCGAAAACGATCTGCCACCATCTTCTCGATCAATTGCAGTGACAGAGTGCGAAATCCCTCGACCGGAACCGATGCATCGACCAGACCTTTGCGATGTGCGACCTTAGCGGGAAGCCTGCTGGCGGGGAGGATCCAACCCAATGCACCCCTGAGGCCGAGCAGCCTGGTCATCCGGACCGTTCCTCCAAAACCGGGAATGATCCCCAGGTTGACCTCAGGCAGACCAATTCTGGTGCGCGGATCCTCGACGGCAATCCGTGCGGTACAGCCGAGTGAGAGTTCCAGCCCGCCGCCGAGGCAGGTGCCATGGATCACCGCGATTGAAGGGATGGAGAGGCGACTGAGACGGCCGAAGAGGTCCTGAGCCGAGCGACACGCATCGATGACCTGATCGACGTTACTGGCCGATGCGATGGCGTTCACATCAGCACCGGCGATGAAGTGTCCGTTCTTTGCGCTGGAGATGATCAGAGCCTCGACGCCGGCGAATTCAGCGACTTGATCCAGTCGCTGTGACAGATCCTCGAGAACCGCCTGGGAGAGGACGTTGGCGCTGCTCTCGCCATCGATGATGAGATGAAGCCAGCGCCCGGTCGGGTCGTGCTCCGGTATCGTCTGATTCCAACTGGAGGAACGGATCAATTTCCACTGGCTCATGATGCGATCCCTTCGATCAGCACTGCCCCTCCCTGGCCGCCTCCGATACACATGGTGGCAATTCCATGTCCACCACCGGCCTCATGGAGTTGTCGTGCCAGGGTCAGGATCAATCGGGCACCGGTCGCTCCGACCGGATGTCCCAGAGCGATGGCCCCGCCGTAGACGTTGAGTCGATCCGGATCGATGGCCCCTGGGGTCTTCGCGAAACCGACCTCTTTGCTGTATTGGTCACTCGCCAGCGCTCCCTGACACGCCAGAACCTGGGCGGCGAAAGCCTCATTCAGTTCGACTCGATCGATGTCCGCCAACTCCAGCTGTTGATCTTTGAGAAGAGCCGCAATGGCATGCACCGGACCCAGGCCCATCCGCAGGGGATCACAACCGATAAATGCACTGCCGAGAATCCGTGCCACCGGCTTCAGCCCCAGGCTCTTCGCCTGCGCCGATTCCATCAGCAGTAGCATCGCTGCACCATCGGTAATCCCACAGGAATTGGCGATGGTGACGGAACCCATCTTGCGATCGAAGTAAGGCTTCATTCGCGCCATTTTTTCAAGTTTTGCACCGGGCCGTGGACCCACGTCATGCCGGACCACCCGGTCGAGGCGAGGTGGAACCGCCAAAGCGCTGATCTCTCGATGGAGTTTGACCTCTGCCGCTACCGCTTTTCGATGACTCTCCAGCGCATAGAGATCCTGGTCCTCTCGTGAGATCCCCCATTCACGGGCGAGTCTCTCGGCGGTGTCCCCCATCAATTCTCCGCTGAAGGGATCCCGTAACCCCTCGAGTAATCCGATTCGTGGCTTGAGATCGGCAAACTTGAAGTGAAAGATACCCGCCAACTTCTCCGCCATGTTTCTTGCTCGCGATAGAGAGGAGAGTTTGAAACCGAAGGAGAGTGGGAACAGGATGGGGATCTGACTCATCGATTCCGCTCCGCCAGCCAGCACCGTATCGGATGCGCCGACACGGATTCGATCGTAGGCATCGGAAATCGCCTGCATTCCACTGGCACAGTTCCTCGAAACAGTCTGTGCCGGGGTGCTCTCATCGAGTCCAGAGCGCAATGCCACGGCACGGGCAGGATTGGCGCAATTGGGTGGTTGCGCGACACATCCAAGAATCAGTTCATCGACATGAGCGGAATCGAACGGAATTCGATCCAGAAGGCCTCGGGTACAACTGCGCGCCAGTTCATCGACGGGAACACTGCGAACATCTTCGCCTGCCCGGACAAATGGAGTTCGCGCACCATCGACTATCACGACTTCCCTGGACAAAGAAAACCAACTTTCGAAATCAGCGTATTCGGACGTATTTACCCGAGTTCTCTTCTGCGAGTTGCTTGAGGAAGTCCTCCTCGGCATCGACAAATCCGAGGGTGAAGATCCGGATCCCACGCAAGTGGTTCAACGCACGAGTTTCCTCGACGATTCGTTTCATCAGTGCTTTTGCATCGATGGGCAACTGGTCACCTTGACTCCCGATATGAGTGGGAGCGCCATCCGTGATCAGGTAAATGGTATCCAGGGTGGGATCAGAAAGTGCCAGTGCCAGCGCCTCGTCGGTCACGGTGATTCCGCTCGCTTTCAGCGACTGGACAAACTGAACCGCAGATTTTCGATTCTTACGCGAGGATTCGAGCAGGACCTGGCTCCACGGGTTCACATCGGAGGAGAAGGGGATCACCGTGAATCGGCGTTCGTCACCCAATCCCTCGATCGCCTGACACAATTGAGTACGAGCGCGAATGATACGCCGACGCATCTCCATCAACTCCCGTAGTTTCTGCTCGACATTATCCCCCACTCCAGTGCTCCTGCGAACGGCCTCGATCGCTTCATCTGTCGGGGGGTCGGTCGCCAGCATCGATCCGGAGACATCCAGAATGAATGCGATGTTTTTACCGGTCAGTTCCAGCCCGAACAGACCGACACCAGTCGATTTTTCGACCACCTTGTCGAGATCCACCTTCGAAGGATCGATCTCATCTCGATGTGCCGCGATCCAGTTCTTGTAAGGCATCGCACCATGGAGAGAGAGCCCTGTCAGGCGATGAAGCGCATCTCGGCAGGAGAGCCATGCTCGATCCCGTGCTCGCTTGGAGAGGCCTTCTCGGCCACCACGAGCGGCGCTTTCTCGTGTTCGAGATTCTTCCCAGTGTGACATTGCCGAAATCAGTGGTTCGAGAGCGACAATCTCTTGACTGTGGCCGAGAATTCGCGCCGCCACTCGTGCCACCTGAGGAGCCTTGTCATCGATGTTCTTGAGGGCCAGTTGCACCGAATCCACCAGATCCGATTGAAGTGAGAGTTCCAGCAGAAAGACCCGAGAAGGCCATTGCTTGCATTTACCCATCACCTTGGGGATTTCCACCGCAAGTTTCTGACCGGGTAACGATGTGAGAGCGCGGATGGCTCCAGTGAAGACGCGATATCGATCGACGTGGTGCCATCGTCCTTCAGGTGTGGCCTCGACCACTCCGATCGCCTCGGCAATCACTGTCAGTGACCGAATCTGTTGCTCCGTAACCAGCTGCTGGATACGCGAGATGGTTCCCTGGGTATCGGACGCATCGAGCTTCTTGTCGAGGTCTCGATCGGCAGGGATCGGAAGAAGTAGAAGGATGAAGAGGAAAGGGGTCAGCAACGGATCGCTTCCCGGATCGCCTGCTTGGCTTCCTCCACCGGAAGACGCGTTTGTTTCATTGTATCCCGATCTCTCAGAGTCACCGTTCCATCCTCGAGAGTTTGACCATCCACGGTGAGACAGAAGGGAGTCCCCGCCTCGTCCATTCTCCGGTATCTTCGTCCCACGGCTCCCTTGTTGTCATAGAACACCGGAAATTCTCGTTTCATGTCGCGGTAGATCTCCTGTGCTGCTTCTGGCATTCCATCCTTCTTGACCAGGGGGAAAACAGCAGCCTTGATCGGTGCCAGGCGAGGATGGAATTTGAGAACCACCCTGCCTTGCATTTCCCCCTTTTCGTCGGGAGCCATGTCCTCGGTATAGGCCTCGCAAAGGAAAGCCAATGTAGCCCGATCCGCTCCCGCCGAGGGTTCGATCACATGCGGCAAATATTTATCATTGGTGACGGGATCTCGGTAACTGAGATCCTTACCGCTACCACGATGGACCGGCTTGCCCTTCTCGTCCAATTCCACCTCCAGTGGATGGGACGCAGGGTTCAATTTGCCCTCCATGTGACTGCGCAGATCGAAGTCGCCACGATGAGCGATGCCTTCGAGCTCACCGTATTCTCCCTCAGGTAAGAAGGGGAACGCATATTCGATGTCTGCGGTTCCAGTCGAATAATGGCTCAGCTCGGAATCGGAATGCTCTCTCAGAATCAACCGGCTGTCGGAGAGGCCAAGATCCTTGTACCACTGCATTCTGCGATCTCGCCAGTAGCGGTACCATTCCTGAGACGAGTCCGGATGGCAGAAGAATTCTACCTCCATCTGCTCGAACTCTCGGACTCTGAAGGTGAAGTTCCGGGGAGTAATCTCATTCCTGAAACTCTTGCCCACCTGAGCGATTCCAAAGGGGATCCGCACTCTGGATGAGTCGACCACGTTTTTGAAGTTGACGAAGATTCCTTGAGCAGTTTCGGGGCGCAGGAATGCAACACTACTCTCATCAAAGAGCGCTCCCATGTGAGTTTTGAACATCAGGTTGAACTCACGCGGCTCGGTCAGGGTCCCCGGCTCCTTCGCATCGGGCCCAAAAACCTGATCGAAATCTTCAACCGTCTCGAGGGACACGACATCGCCGTCCCAGCCGATCCGGTCTCGCTCCTTGGCACGGAGTCCGAAACATTTTTGCGCCCTGGCCATGAGTGTTTCCGACTCTTCTTCAGGCTCACAGATGGCCGTGACGAAAACTCGTTTGTCATCCAGCAGGGCCCAACGACCGCGAACCTGATCATGGCGATAGCGCCGTTTCGATTCCTTGCAGTCGATCATCATGTCGTGGAACAGGTCGTAATGGCCCGAACACTTCCAGACCTGAGGATGCATCAGGATGGAGCAATCGAGACCGGTCATCTCGTAGGCCGACGCCGCGCCCGATAGCACAGAGATGTCATCATGGTGGGTCACCATCTCTGACCACCATGCTTCCTTGACATTGCGTTTCAATTCGACTCCGAGTGGGCCGTAATCCCAGCACCCATTCATTCCGCCGTAGATTTCACTGGACTGAAAAAGAAAACCTCGTCGCTTACAGAGCGACACGATCTTCTGCATCACTGCTGGCTCTTCGTTACCCAATAGACCTCCCGTGGTCTGGACCGGATCGGTGGTGACCGGTTTTCCCGGACATCCTAGAAAACATGACCTCTTGAGGCAAGAAGACTGGAGTAGCGTTGACCCGAACCTGAAGGCTCACTATACAGGAGCCAGAGGAGGCCCACTTGTCCGTACTCACCGAAGAGCGATTGATCCAGTTCATGAAAGCGACCATCGATCTGGAGCGAGACTGTCTCGATAGGCTAATTTCTGAGGGAACCCGCCCGGCCCCGGAATCGATTCTGGCCCGTTACCAGCAACTGGTGAGGTCGATTGAGGCTGAAAAGCCCAACGAGATGACCCTACAGGAGGACGGCTGGACGTGGATCTGGACCATCGGCGAGGGGATGAATCTGATCCAGCTCTATGGACGACTGGCATGGATCAACCTGCAGTTGCTGGAATTACTCTGATTACATCCGCTCCAGAGGCTCTACGCAGAGCAATTTCAGGCCCCTTCCCAGGGTCCGCCGTAACGCCTCGACCAGTGCCAATCGATCGCCACTCAGTTCCGCATCGTCACTGATGACCCGGTGCTGTGCGTAGTAGGTATTGAACTCTCCCGCCAGTTCGAGCAGATACTGCGACAGATGTGACGGTTCCGCATCCCGGGCAGCGCGAGCGATCACCTCTGGAAATCTGAGGATTCGTTTCAACAGTACCAACTCCTCCGCCTCGACCAGGCGATTTCCACCACCACTCACGAGGTTCAGAGGGCTCGCCTTGCGCAAGATGCTGCAAAATCTGACATGCGTGTATTGAAGGTATGGCCCGGTCTCCCCGTCAAAGGAGAGGATCTTATCCAGATCAAAATTAACATCTTTTCGACGTGCGGATTTCATGTCGCTGAAGATCACCGCACCGACCCCTACCGCCTCCGAGATCTGTGCCACCTGATCATCCGAGAGATCTGGATTCTTGGCTCGAACTTTGTCGGAGGCGAGCAGGACCGATTGCTCCAGTACATCCTCGAGCAGGACCACCTGGCCACCTCGAGTTTTCCCCTTCTTCCATGCGCCGTCGACCTGCAGTCTCATGATTCCAAATTCTGCGTGTTCCAGTTGGTCCGCCCAACTGTACCCGAGTAGTTTCAAGACACCGAAGACTTGACGGAAATGAAGCCCTTGCCCCGCGTCGACCACGTAGAGGCAGCGATCAAAGGGGAACATCTGGTGCCGGAGAACAGCGCTGGCCAGATCTCGAGTGCCGTAAAGGGTCGCTCCGTCTTGTTTACGGATCAACATCGGAGGGATCTCCTCCAAGAGCCGCACGACATCGGCTCCGTCACTCTGTTCGAGGATGCCTGCGCCCTTTAACTGATCGACCATCTCCAGCATCGCGGCCTGGTAGTGCGATTCACCGACGGTTTCGTCAAAGTGAACCCCCAGACGCTGGTAGATCGTATCGAACTTTTCCAGTGACACGGAACGGATTCTCTGCCAACGCTCGACCGCCTGTGGATCTCCCGCTTCCAGTTTGCGAAACCAATCGCGTGCCACAGAATCGAGTTGTGGATCCGATTCGCTCGCCTGATTGAACAGGACATAGAGAGCATTCAGATCACTGACCGGATCCTCACGCAATTCCAGCGGAGGATCGTCGAGATTGTCGGTGTCACGGAATCGATCCCAGCTGGCCAGAAGCTTGCCAAAGCCGGTTCCCCAGTCGCCTAGATGATTCCAGCTGAGCACCTCATGACCGGCACAGCGGAGTAAATTGGCCATCGCCTGTCCGAGCATCGTCGAGCGCAGGTGATGAACGGCCAGATGCTTGGCGATATTAGGAGAAGAATACTCGACCAGAACCCGTTTTCCGGCACCGCTCTGACCGGCACCCCATTGTTCACCCGCTTGCTCAACGCGCTCCAGAGCGAGTTTTGCAAAATGGTCGCGGCGCAGTCGGAAATTGAGGTAAGGCCCGGCGGTCTCGACCCCTTCGAGCCACGGGAAATCCCATTCCGCTGCCGCCAGTTGAGTGGCTATGGCCGCAGGCGCTTGCTTCAGTGGACCTGCCAGCTGAAAGCAGGGGAGTGACAGGTCTCCGAGCTCCTGGGATGGAGGGTCGGAAATGACATCCGCCAGATGGGACACCTCGAGATCGAGGATGGCCCCGGCACGCTGAGCGATCTGTTCCCTGAATAGCCGCACTCTGAGCCTCATTCCTGGTCAAGAAAAGGGTACGTCTTCTGGCACTGGCATTTTATAGTGGAGCAGTGACACAGATCAAACGCTCCCGGCGAACTGGATCGATTGAGCATCCTCTCCGGGCGGGATCTGCAGGAAAGGATCTCATATGTTCAGGAGTCATCCATCTCCTCAAGCCTCTTCCGGGCCAAATCAGCCGTTTCCAGCCCATCGTCGGTCGATTCGAGCTTTCTCCCTGGTGGTCTTTGGTGCGGGAATGCTGATCGGAATCTGCGCTCTCGCTGCCTGGCAAGGACTTTCCCCAGGGTCCACTTCCACCGCCGAGGCACAGTCGAAAAAGAAAGTCCGGTGGAATTTCACCCTGGCGGGATCGGTGCCCACTGAATTTGGCGAGTTGATCACGGTCAACGGCACCTCTGGCAATTACACGATGGTATTCCAGGATACCGACAAGAATGTGCGACTGGTCGATCTGAGGGGTGGCAAGGTCCCTTCCCGAGCGATCGTGATCGACCGCCAGTAGATCGGTAGCAGAGGGGCCGGGAAGTGTAGTTTCCACTGGCGAGAGGAATCCAACTGTCCGCTAGCCCGAGTGGGATCCGTTCCCGCCCGGCACGTCCCGACCACTCTGTCCCGACCACTCTGTCCCGACCCACTCTGTCGCGACCCACTCTGTCGCGAACGATTCTGTCGCGAACGATTCTGTCGCGAACGATTCTGTCGCGAACGATTCTGTCGCGAACCTGACTTTTCGATCTGGGCAGCCGCAAATCCGCCGCTCGTACGACTGAGGCTGCTAGACCAAGGCTGCTAGACCAAGGCTGCTAGACCAAGGCTGCTAGACCAAGGCTGCTAGACCAAGGCTGCTAGACTGAGGCTGCTAGACTGAGGCTCCCCGATGAGGCTCCACCGTTGTGGTGACCTTCACCGGGGGCAAAAGGGAGCGAGCAATGGTCATGCCATCGAGTTTGCCTGGGGAAGCTGAGAAGTATCCTCTTCCCTTGATCCAGAGGCCCCGGTCACCGATCCTGTATTGAACACAGGACGACCGATGGCCAGTTCTGGACGACAGAAGAAGGGTTGTTTCATCGATGAATTCGCGATCTCCCGATCCCTCCGAGTGGCAGATCGAGCCGGCTCCGATGAACGAGATGGCCCGCCTCAAGGGAATCATCGATCGACTGAGATCTCCTGGAGGCTGTCCATGGGATCTCCAACAGACTCCTGAAACGCTGCGCCCATTCCTGCTGGAGGAGGCTCACGAGGCTGCAGAGGCGATCAGCGGCGCAGATCCTGTGAAGATCTGTGAGGAATTGGGGGATCTGCTGATGAACATCCATCTCCAGGCCCGAATCGCCGAGGAGCAGGGACAATTCACCCTCGAGCAGCTGGCCGAAGGCATCTCGGAGAAGTTGATCCGGCGTCACCCTCACGTTTTTGGCGATGGCGAGGCGAAGGATCCCGATGCGGTGCGAAGGAACTGGGATCGAATCAAGCAGCAAGAAAAGGGTGAGGAAGATCGACGACCCGCCACCATTCGTCCACTCCCGGCCTCCTTGCCCGCCTTGTCCCGCGCCGACCGGGTCGGCAAGATGGTTGCAGAAGTGGGGTTCGACTGGCCCGACATCGACGGCGCGCTCGGCAAGGTCGAGGAAGAATTGGCCGAGTTGAAGGAAGCGATCGACAGTGGTGATCGCGAGGCGATCGGACACGAACTGGGTGATCTTTTGTTCGCCGCCTCCAGTGTTTCTCGAAAACTCGACTTCGATGGCGAACAGGCTCTCATCGATGCTCTGGAGAGATTTCGTCAACGATTCAAAGAAGTCGATGCGCAACTCGATCAGCGTCGCTCCGGACCCGAGCAGAAGTTCGACCTGGAGCAGTTGGAAGAGTGGTACCAGCAGGGTAAATCACAGCAGCGACAGCGGCGCAGCAGCGAAACCGATGAGAGCTCGAAAGTGGGATTTGATGGAGACTGAGTACGTAGGCGTAGCCGAACTGCAGAAACGAGTGCGAGACGGCCTCGCCACACGGATCATCGGTCAAGATGACATCATCCAGCAGGTTCTTACGGCCTTTTTTTCCGGTGGTCACGTGCTGGTGATCGGGGTTCCAGGACTGGCCAAAACGTTGCTGATTCGCTCTCTGGCTGAACTTCTGGATCTTCAATTCAGCAGGGTTCAGTTCACACCCGATCTGATGCCCCAGGACATCACAGGCACCTCCATCTTGACCTCGGATGTGGAGACAGGAGAGCGCACCTTTCGCTTCAGAAAAGGCCCCATCTTCGCCAACTTGCTGCTGGGAGACGAGATCAACCGCACCCCCCCGAAGACCCAGGCGGCGCTGCTGGAGGCGATGGAGGAGGGTCAGGTCACCGTCATGGGAGATCGTCATCCGCTGCCGTCCCCCTTCTTCGTCATGGCGACTCAGAATCCGCTGGATCAGGAGGGGACCTATCCACTGCCCTTCACCCAACTGGACCGATTCGCCTTCCAGGTCATGCTCGATTACCCGGGTGCCGAAGAGGAACTGAATGTGGTCTCGACCACCACCGCTCGTCCGGAATCGGCCCTGCAACCGGTCGTGCCAGGAGCCTGGCTCACTCGGGCCATCGAGGAGGTCGAAAAGGTCGAGATCCCCAACTGGGCGCTTCTCCGTGCGACCAAGATTGTTCGCTCCACTCGACCCGCCGAGGAGGACGGCAGTGAGGTTGCCGCAGAGTTACTGGCTCATGGAGCGGGTCCGCGCGGAATCCAGACGATCTTGAGAACCGCCCGGGCGAGGGCTGCCTTGCAGGGGCGCAATACAGTGATCGCACAGGACCTCGATGACGTGATCTTGCCGTCTCTTCGCCATCGGGTGGTACTCAGCGTTCATGCCGAGGCTGAGGGGTTGACCCAAGATACCGTCATCCAGAGGATTCGCGAATCGATCGGCGATCTCGATGGGCAAACTCCCCAGGTCGACCAGGGAGAAATGGGCTTCTTCCGCCGCTGGCTCGAACAGTTATCCGAAAGCACTCCTGGGTTTCGTACTTCTCGCAGGGTGAATTGACCAGCGTTGACTGAACTGCGGTTTTAGTAAACTGCGGCTTTAGTGAACTGCGGTTTTAGTGAACTGAGGCTTTAATAAACTGAGGCTTTAATAAACTGAGGCTTTAATAAACTGCGGCCAGGTGGCCATCAATCGATGCCACCACAGCCGCTGGCTCAGTCCGAGTTCTCCTGCAAGCGTTGGCTGCTGACGATGAAACCGATGATGTCCTGGACGCCTTGATTGTCGTAGCCATAGGATTCCCTCAGTTTAGCCAGGGTATTCTCGACCATCGTAATCTGATCTACAGAGAGAACTCCATGCTCCTCGCTGAAGTACTTCTGGACATTCAGCAGAGCCATCTCCAACTGATCCGACTTCTCCGCCCAGATCGACATCTTTAACTTGCGGAAAAGATCGGGGAATAGGTCGTGATAGCGAATCACGGACTCGGGATTCTCGGTAGCGTAGGCGCCAAGTTTGCTGAGAACATTGGACCTGAAATCGGCCACTACCTGAACATTCAAAAGTTGTTCGACGCGATTGATCGAATTTGGCGAGATCAACGTGGTTTCGCGATTTACAGGATAAAGACTCACCGAAGGATCGAGAGCCTTGAGTTGCTGGAAGTAGTCGGTGAACACTCGATCGAATTCGTGTTCCTCTACCAACCCGATGCTATCGAACACCTCTGATCGGACCAATTCGAGGTAGTGCTGGCGGACCACATCGATGAATTTCATGTAATCGTTGTAGCCGTTATCGACCGGCAATCGAAGAAAGTCATGGACACTGGATTCCTTGATGAACTTTTCCAGTTCCGTGAAGATCGACAGGGGTGAAAGTGTGTTCCAGGAAGTGTCTTCTGCAGCCAGAGCGATCAAGGTGATCATCTCGCGCGGAGACGCTCCTCTACGACCCTCGTATTCGGATCCATAGATCCCCTCGAACTCACCTTCCACCTCGTCATGCTCCTCACGCAGTTGTCGAATACTACGACTGAGTAGCATTTTCTCGTCATTCTTCAGTTCGTCAGGCATTGCACCGTGATCGTAAAGCAATGCCTTCTGAATCGGCGTGAGCTTCGAAACTATCGGAGCGAGATCGGGGCGATGGTTCTTCGGCGAGGGGCGCTTCAGTCGAGTCAGGACAGCCCACAACGCCGTCATTTCGGCAGTGTGGGGAGCGACCGACCGTGTGGTCGAGTGAACGTTCAGGTTCCGTCGATAGAGATCTGCTTCTCGAGAGTACTGGAGCAAGTAGGGAACCCGAACGAAACTGAGCCTTCCCTTGAAGGAGGAGAAGTCCGGGGTCCGCTTGAACAGATTCAATTGTTTCTCGTTAGCCGTGCCGGTCAAGACGATGTCGAGATGGGCACGATAATTGGGCAACTGGATGGTGCCCTTCTCAGAGGTGGTCAGCAGGTATTTATTGGTCTCCGGTGGCCTCTTGAGGAAATCGGAATATTCACAGAGCCCTCGATTGGCATCGACCAGTTCCCCATCCAGTTCGAAGAGCGGAATACCATGGAGAACGCCAGGTAGTCCGGTACTTTCATATCCCATCATTCTTGTTTGGGCATCGATGTTGGCCTGGGGCTCGATGCTGATGCAGCCAAGCCGGTATCGCTTGGAATGGAAGAATCGTTCGACCTGGATGTAACGCATCACCTCGGTCCAGTCCCCTTGATTTGCGGCGAGTAGCGCCTCGTAGATCCATTTGCTCTTCTGACTCAAATCCCCATGAATCGCCCATTCGTAACTGAAGTGTTCCATGTCAGCGATCTCAGGGTGAGCGACCAGTGCCTCATCGATCAATTCCTTGCGCTCTTGCCTCGGAATCAGGAACAGTGGTGAATCCTTCAACTCGCAGCGGATTACCGAGCCGATATCCTTCGGCTTGAGGAAAGCATAGGTGCCAATCTCATCATTCTCGGACTCCTCGAAGCCGATTCGACTGGCGTCACTCGACTTGAGCGGGAAGATCCAGTTGAATCGATACATCGAACCCTCGGGCAGGGTGCTGTAATGAGTCATGGCATGCATGATCGACTGGATGGTGGTCGACTTGGCCGATCCGTTAGGGCCGTGAAGCAGGATCAGGCGGTCCGCGATGCCGTTTCGGGCAAACTGACGTAGTTTCAAGTAGATGGAGTTCTGGACCCGCTCCTGCGCCACCAGAGAATCTTCCTGACGACCAAAATCCTGGTCGAACAGTTTCCAACGTCGATCGGTCAGTCCAATTCTCTGGACATCTTCGGTACCGTAGTGCTCGAACATGTCGCAAAGGTAACGGGGAGAATTTCTAAGGTACGAATAAGGATTAATCAGGAAGTCTTCGATGAAGCCGGAAATGCTTCGAATTCGGTGCCGGTCCTCGAAGCGATCGAGTGACTTGCGCCTGAACTTGTTGATGAAATCAGATGACGCGCTCAACCCTTACCCCGCTTCCTCTCGATCGCGAACAGCAAACAAGGAACTCCCACCGCTATAGCATAACCGAAACCGCCAGGGAGGTCACATCCACACCGTTACCGGTCACTTGTATGCCGGAATCCCGGTGATTTCATGTCCCAGGATCAAAGTATGAATGTCGTGAGTTCCTTCGTATGTTTTGACCGATTCCAGATTGAGCATGTGCCGACCGACCGGATACTCGTGAGTCACACCATTGGCACCGAGCAGATCTCGAGCAGATCTGGCAATCTCCAGTGCCCAGTAGACATTGTTCCGCTTGGACAGGGAGACTTGCTGGGCAGTCATCTTGCCAGATTCCTTCAATTGAGCCAGGCGAAGACACAGCAACTGAGCCTTGGTGATCTCGGATAGCATCTCGGCAAGTTTAGCCTGAACCAGCTGGAAGCCACCGATGGGGCGACCGAACTGAATGCGACTGAGGGAATACTTCTTGGACGCATCGAAGCAGGCCATGGCAGATCCCACGACCCCCCAGGCAATACCGTAACGAGCCTGGGTCAAGCAGGAGAGCGGTCCAGCCAGACCATCAGCACCGGGTAACAGGTTCGCCTTGGGAATCCGGCAATCCTGGAAGTGCAACTCCGAGGTGGTCGAAGCCCGTAAGGAGAACTTCTTCTCCTGTTTGGTCGTGCTGAATCCAGCGCTTCCCTTCTCGACCAGGAACCCACGGATTCGATCGTCCAGTTTGGCCCAAACCACGGCCACGTCACTGACACATCCGTTGGTGATCCACATCTTGTTGCCATTGAGGATGTACTCATCGCCGTCCTCGACCGCATGAGTGATCATTCCACTCGGATCGGAACCATGATCGGGTTCGGTCAGGCCAAAACATCCGATCATCTTGCCACTGGCTAACTGCGGCAGAAACTTGTCTTTTTGCTCATCGGTTCCATAGCGATGAATGGGATACATCACGAGCCCACCCTGGACGCTGACGAAGGAACGGACACCGCTGTCGCCGCGCTCCAACTCCTGCATGATCAAACCGTATGAAATGTTATCGAGACCCGCACAGTCATATCCCTGGAGGTTTGCGCCGAGAAGTCCCAACTCACCCAGGGTTGGAATAATCTGCTGGGGAAAGCGGTCCGTCATGAAGCAATCTTCGATGCACGGGATCACCTGGTCATCGACAAACTCACGAACAGTATCACGGATCAATCTCTGTTCTTCGGTGAGTAGATCATCCAGATTGTAAAAATCTGAGCCCTCGAATTGTGACATCGGTGAAACCTCTCCTTGAGGATGATTTTCGAAATCGCCAGGGGAAGATGTTACACAGTCGAGCCGACTACGAGAATTGATTCCTGAGGGAGGATTCAAGAGAGGGAGGGAAGTTGTCGTACTCAGTAGCCCCTGCTGGCAGATCACACGGGATTGAGTGCACTAAACGCAGCTAGAAAAAAGAAATAGGGGCCGATGCAGGACAACACCGACCCCCGGAATATGGTGACCCCAAGGGGATTCGAACCCCTGTTCTCAGGATGAAAACCTGATGTCCTAGACCTGACTAGACGATGGGGCCTCGATTTCAAGTGAGAGCAGTTGGGTTCGAACCAACGACCGACGCCTTAAAAGGGCGTTGCTCTACCGACTGAGCTATGCTCCCTGTAACGCAAAAATGTACCGAGCCCTGACGGACCCGTCAATCGCTTCCCGATGGCCGATTAGATCTCCATCAATTCTTCTGTTTTCCGTTTCAGGTCCGCATCGACCTGTTTCTCCACCGTTTTGAGGACTTCCTGTACCTGATCCTTGAATCGAGACTGGTCGTCCTCGGACAGATCCCCGTCCTTCTTGGAGGTATCGATGTGTTTGTTGGCATCTCGTCGGATATTCCGCATCGAGATCCTCGATTCCTCTGCGACCTCCTTGGCCCGGGAAACCATCTGTTTCCGTCGCTCCTCGGAGAGAGGAGGTACCCTCAGGCGGATCAATTTCCCATCATTCTGGGGGGTAATCCCCAGATCGGATGAAAGGATCCCCTTTTCGATATCACTCATGGCGCTGACATCGAAGGGTTTGATGACCAGTTGATCAGGTTCAGGAACCGAGATGTTGGCCAGTTGCTTGAGGGGAGTCGGTGTTCCGTAATAATCAATACGGATCGATTCGACCAGCCCAGGATGAGCCCGTCCGGTTCTCATTCCACGCATCTCCTCACGGAGATGGTCGAGAGCCTTGGTCATCCGCTCTTCAGCATCCAGAATGACTTCTTCCACCATAAACCTCCACGCTTCAGGTTAATGAATCCACTCAACTCTTGATCAGCGAGCCGACAGGATCTCCGCTAATCGCCTCGAATATGGCATGTTCACGTGTCATGTCAAAGATTCGAAGAGAAATCTGCTGATCCCGGCAAAGGGTGAACGCCGTGGCGTCCATCGCCTTCAGACCCGCGTCCAGCACATGATCAAAGGTGGTGATTTCCAGTTTCTTGGCATCCGGGTGCAAGGCCGGGTCCTGGTCGTAAATGCCGTCATGCTTGGTTCCTTTGAGCAATTCGACACAATCGAGCTCCGCCGCTCGTAGCGCTGCACAGGTATCGGTGGTGAAGAACGGATTCCCGGTTCCTCCAGAAAGCACCAGCGTGGTCCCCGAGGAGAGCATCTGGCGTGCTTTAGAGGAGTTAAAAGGTTCGATCTGAGGAACCGGAGACCCCGCTCCCAGCACCTCCGAGGGACAATCTTGCAGCTGGAGATGGGCTCGAAGAGCCAGTGCGTTGACATGGGTAGCGGACATGCCAATGGCATCCGCATCGGCCCTGTGGACCTTCTCGGAGGACCAGTCAGCACCTCGACAGATGTTTCCCGCACCGACCACGATGGCGATCTGTATCTCGTGGGCGGCTCGAGCGATCTGTTCTGAAACTGCGCTGAGTGCCTGGAAATCGAGGCCGATACCCACTGGCCCACCGAGGGCTTCACCACTTAATTTGAGTAACACCCGTCTGGTCGTGCCATTGCCCATGCGCATAGTTCCATTCCGCAGGCGTCACTGGAAATACCAGTCCTACTGGCCAATCTCCAACCGGTGAAAACGGGTCAACTGGATGTTCTCACCGATGGTCACAATCGCATCCTGGATGACCTGCTCGATACTTTTCTTGTCTTCCTTGATGAATGCCTGATTGAGCAGGCATACCTCGCTGTAGTACTTCTGTAACTTGCCCTCGACGATGTTGCCCTGGATGTGCTCCGGCTTGTCCTTGACCTGCTCGGCGAAGACTGAACGCTCACGCTCTATCAACTCAGGATCGAGATCGGAGGGAGCAATGGCCATCGGATTCATCGCTGCGATGTGCATCGAGATATCGCGAATCAAGACCTGGAACATCTCATTCTTGGCCACGAAATCAGTCTCGCACAGCACTTCCACGATCACGCCGATCCTGCCATTGGAATGGATATATGATCCGATCCAACCCTGGTTGGTCGTCCGGTCAGACTTCTTCGCCGCCATCTCAGCTCCCCGCTTCCGCAGCAGGTCGATCGCTTGTTCGATGTTTCCGTCAGTCTCACCGAGTGCCTTCTTGCACTCCATCATCCCGACGCCGGTTTGCTTGCGCAATTCAGCAACGGTTTTTGCGTTGATCTCACTCATGCTTTTTCCATTTCTTCGCCGGGTTTTATCCTCAGCGGATATCTCAAATTTACTGACCCAGGTCCTCTGGAGGATCGTCAGGAGAGATTATTCCTCAGTCTTTTTCTTCTCCGGTGCCACCACGATCTTTGGCTTCGGCTTGGCATCTGCCGGTTGATCGACACCGGGTGCGGCTTGTGGTGGCGTGAACGGCTTGGCGCGCGCCTCTTCGACGTTGACGTTGCGTTCCTTCTCCTTGCGCGTTGCGGTCTGCTCGTCCGAAGCCTTCTTCGCCGCTTCTTCCTTCTGACGCGCCTCCAACTTGTCCTTACCCGCGATGATGGAATCCGCAAGCTGGCTGAGAATCACCTCAATACTGCGGAACGCATCATCGTTGCCCGGAATCGGCAGGTCGACCAAGTTTGGATCGCAGTCGGTGTCGACGATGGAGATGATGGGAATGTTCAGGCCCCGAGCTTCCTTGACGGCAATCTCATCACGACGAATGTCGACGGCGATGAGAGCACCGGGCATACGGTTCATGTTTCTCACACCCTCGAGGTTTCGGAAGATCTTGCGCCGCTCTCTCTCCATTCGAGAGATCTCCTTCTTCGAGCGAACCGCAGTGTCATCGGCGAGATCTCGTTCCAGTTCCTCGAGTCGACGAAGGCGACTACGGATCGTCTGGTAATTGGTCAGGGTTCCACCCAGCCAGCGATGCACACAGAAGTGCATTCCACAGCGGCCAGACTGTTCGCGAACCACTTCACGCGCCTGAGACTTGGTTCCGACGAAGACCACATCGTGTCCTGCTTCGACGATCTTTTCGAGGAAGTGCTTTGCGCGCACCAGTCCCCGCACCGTCTGGCGCAGATCGATGACGTGGTTCCTGTTATGCTTCTGGTGAATGTAGGGGGCCATGGCAGGATGCCACCGGCTCGACCTGTGGCCGAAGTGGACTCCGGCTTCAATCAGTTCCTTGATCTGTAATCCGGGCATTTCCGGTTCCTTTCGTCATTCCGCAAAGGGGGCCTCTCGACAGGTATCCCGCGGAAAACGTATTCTGTTCAGGGATAATTCTCCAGCGTTGTACTGGATCTCTCGCCCTGATGATTTGGAGTCGACGATGTCACCATCGTCGGACAGTCGATGAGGGTGAATTCCTTCCAACGACAGTCACACAAGGTATCGGTCTGGAATTGATCCATCAACAGATTCGAGGGGCCAGATCGGCAGGATCAGGCCTTTTCCAGTGATTCCCCACGCCCCCGGAGGCTCTCGACCACCTGCGCTGCCGCTTCCATGGCTCGGCGCCCCTGGGATCCGGTGACCGCCGGTTCACGGCGCCCCTCGGCGGCATCGAGAAAAGCGTCCAACTCGGCTCTCAGCGGCTGCTCTTCAACAAATGTCAGAGGATTCTGCTGGAGGTGACGTTGCAAGAACTGTTCGACCCCATCCGGAGCCTCCACTCGGCCGAGGGAGTCGAGGAAGTGAGCGGGATCGTATTCGGCATCGAGGGCCACATGGAATCCCTGACGGTTCACCAGATCGAGGCTGACATACTGGCGATGGCCAAAGATCCGGATCTTTCGCGAGCGGTTCAGAGCCACCCTGCTGGTCTTGACGAAGGCGGTCGCCCCACTGTTAAAACTGAGGCGTGCATGAGCCAGATCCTCGGTGGGAGAGAGCACTGAGCAGCCATGAGCGTCCACCTCGGTCAGGTCATCATCGATCAGGTGCAAGACAATATCGATGTCATGAATCATCAGATCATGAACAACACTGATCTCTGTCGATCGGAGGGCAAAGGGATGAATTCGATCGCATTCGATGAAAAGAGGTTTCTCGATAATATCGATGGCTGCACGGATCACCGGGTTGAAGCGTTCGATGTGCCCCACCTGCAGAACCGACCCTGAGCGAGCCGCCGCCTGACAGATTTGATCGGCCTCTTCCAATGTTGCGGCGAGGGGTTTCTCTACCAGAACCGCTTTTCCAGCCTCGATGAAGGGGAGCGAAGTGGCGAGATGGAAGGGAGTCGGAGTCACGATGCTGACGGCATCTACCCGATCGATCACTTCATCGATCTGGTCGTGATGACTACAGCCATGCAATTCTGCGATCTCGCGAGCTCGATCCAGTGAACTGTCGACGACAGCCACCAGTTCAGCTCCAGGTATTTCGTTCCAGATCCGTGCATGAGCACTTCCAAGATGGCCCACACCGATGACTGCAACCCGCATCGATCACCCTCTCTTACGGTTGTCGGGCTCTGCCCTGACGTCCGGTTTCGGTAGCCCTGAGGAAAGACCGGAGGTGGATCCCCTCCTCAGGGACGTGACCACGGCGCTCGAGCAGTTCGAAAGCTTCGCGGCGGATCATGTTGTTGTTATAGAGTAACCGTTGCGCTTCCTTGAGCCAGGCAGCCACGTTATCGGAGATTCCAGATCGTTTCATCCCGACCGAATTGGTCGCCCGAACTCGAGACGGATTGCCCTCGGTGATCAGGTACGGCGGAGCGTCGGTCGTGACCCGGGTCATGCCGCCGATGAAGGCCAATCGCCCCACCGTGGCGTAATGATGAACCGCTGCAAGACCGCCAAATCCAGCCTGATCTTCGACCACCACGTGCCCTCCCAGGAGGACTCCGTTCGCCATGATGATCTCGTTGCCGACAATGCAATCATGAGCCACATGAGAACTGGCCAGGATCAAGCAGCCATTGCCCAGGCGAGTGACTCCCCCACCCTGTGCGGTGCCACGATTGATGGTGCAATGTTCACGAAACAGATTGTCAGATCCGATCTCGGCCCAGGTTTCCTCGCCGTCCCACTTCTTGTCTTGCGGATCGCCGCCGAGGACCGCACCTGGATGGACCACACATCGTTGACCGATTCGTGTGTTACACACCACCGAAGAATGGTGATGAAAGACACAGTCGTCTCCGATGGTCACATTGGGGCCGATGTAGACCCCAGGCCCGATGGTCACATCGGAACCGATTTCTGCAGAAGGATCGATAAATGCCGACGGATGGATCATTAGATTTCCTTATCAACCTGCTTCGACGATCATGAATCTTATCGTCGCTTCGGTGACCAGTCTTCCCTCTACTGTGGCTCGCACCTGAACCTGAGCGGTCCGTTCTCGCATTCGCTTCAACTCCGCCTCAAGGATCAATTGGTCGCCAGGAACCACGGTCTTGCGAAACTTGACATCATCCATACCCAGAATATAGGCGATTCGGTTCGAATCGGCACTACTCCTCAGTAACAAGACGCCGGAAAGTTGTGCCAGCGCCTCCAGTTGCAACACTCCAGGCATCACCGGTTGCCCTGGAAAGTGCCCCTGGAAGTACTCCTCGTTAAAGGAGACGTTCTTGAGTCCCACTGCACGCTGTCCCTCATCGACCTCCAGAACTCGATCCACCAGCAAGAAAGGATAGCGATGTGGGAGCATTTTCTGGATGTCCCGGATCTCCAGGCCGTGAGGAGCTTTGATCAGGACATCTTCCAGTTCCCGCTCCCGCACATGAGCCTCCGCAATTCGAGCCGCCAGATCCGCATTGAGACCATGGCCACTGCGATGCGCGATGATATGACCACCGACTCTGCAGCGGAGCAGGTAGATGTCACCGAGCAGGTCCAGAATCTTGTGTCGGGCCGGTTCGTCTGGAAGGCGGAAATTCGGCGACTGACCCGCGGCGTCGAGCAGCAAGGTATTCTCTTCAGTGGCCCCCTTGCCGAGCCCTCTCGCTTTTAGTTCCTTGACCTCGCTCTCCAGCACAAAAGTGCGCGCCGGTGCGATCTGTTCGCGAAAACTATCTTCGGTGATCTCGAGATCGACCGTCTGGCTGAACCCAGGGTCGCCGGCGTACTGAAGGGTGTAGGTAACTCTCAAGTGATCTGCCGGAAGTGCTACGACGCTGGCAAAGCCCTCCTCCGCCGCCACTGGAGTGGACAGATTCAGGGTTCGCCCTCGTGCCCCCTGATCATCGAGTCCGACTGTAGCAATCTCTTCGAGGAACGGTAGAGCGCTGCCATCCATTCCTGGAATTTCTGGCCCATCGATCTCGCAGATCAGGTTCTCGATGCCGAGCACATGAAGAACAGAAAGGAGATGTTCACAGGTGTGAACCTCAGCATTTCCGATGCCGAAACTGGTTCTTCTCGGTTGCTTCCTCAGGGTGTCGAGTCCGAGTGGAATATCCAGTCCCGGATCGAGATCGGTTCGACGAAACACGATGCCGCTATCGGCATCTGCAGGAAGCATTCTCAGGGTCGCTTGTTCCCCGAGGTGGAGGCCTTTTCCGGAAAGGCTCGCCTCCGACGAGATGGTCTGTTGAGCCGCAGGTGTCAACGATCCTCCACCCTTGAAGCCACCTTGGAGATCACCTCCTGGGTGATATCAAGATCTTCGCGGGCCCAGACGCTGACATAGACCTTGAACTCGGCGGCCCGAGCTATGTTGTTGAGCACAAGATCGAGTTCACGTTCGTTGGCCACCTCCTGGATGGCGTCCCGGACGATCTTGATCAGATCATCGCGACGACTTTTGAAACGAGAGGTGAATTCCTGTTCCAGATCCTCCTGCATCCAGGTCAATTCAGCCTTTGCCAGGGTGAATCTTTTCTCCGCCTCTCGCCGGGCGTCGGTTCCTGGTTGCAATTGACTCGCCTCCTGCTGGATTTGACGCAACGAGGTTTCCTGATTGCGAACATCATCTTCCATCTTGCGCCGCAATTGATTGAACTCGTCGGTGATCTCTTTTCCCTGTGGAATCTGGTCGAGAACCACCTGCACGTCGCAAACTCCGACTCTGTGAGATTCCAGTTCCACACCGCTACCGGAAAGTCCCTGCTGGAGAGACCACATGCATGTGATGGTGACCAGTACCAGGAATACTGATCTCAGCAGAACCTGGTAACGCGAACTTTGGATTTTTTGATCGACAGGTTTCATTTCGTCTTCTTTCAAGATCCCGGAAAGGATTCGTAAGCTATATCTCCGAAGCGAAGTTGGTCTGCATGGAAGGCGAGTTCGATCGAACCAGTGCGGCCCTTTCGTTGCTTGGCCACGATGACCTCGGCTTTCCCCTTGGCGTCCTCGTCGTCAGGACTGTAATACTCCTTACGATACAGCAACATGATCACATCAGCATCCTGCTCGATGGCTCCCGATTCCCTGAGATCCGACATCCTGGGCTTGTTGCCTTCGCGAGATTCGACCGCTCGTGACAGCTGCGAAATCGTCAGGATCGGAACCTGCAGTTCTCTGGCCAGTTGTTTCAGGGAACGGGAAATCTGCGAGATCTCCTGTTGCCGATTCTCTACCCGACCACCCATCTCCAGCAATTGTAGGTAGTCCACCACGATCAGTCCCAGTTTCTTCTGATGATGGAGTCGCCGGGCACGTGCACGAATCGACAGGGCGTTCAGACCAGGAGAGTCGTCGATATAGATCGGCGCTTCTCTCATCCGGTCGACTCCCTGGATGATCTGGCTCCACTCCATATCGTTGAGTTTCGCTTTTCGCATCTTGGTAGCGCTGACTTGGGAAGCTGCGCTGAGGAGGTTCATCGCAATCTGGTCATAACCCATTTCAAGACTGAAGATGGCGACAGGAACCTTGTTGGTCAATCCGGCATGACGAGCCACATTGAGAGCGAAGGTCGTTTTCCCCATCGCTGGGCGACCTGCCACCACCACCAGGTCGGTGGGTTGGAGTCCATTGGTCAGTTCATCCAGATCCTTGAAACCGGTCAGGACACCCACCGATCCCTTTTCCCACTCCTCGATGTTCTGAATCACCTTGTCGAGGCTTTCATGCATCGTATGGATGCCTTGCTTCGAATCGTCCTCGGCCAGTGCCAGTACCTGGCCACCCGCTTCATCGATCAGGTCACGAACCTTACCAGACCCGGATCGTGCTCTGGTTTCCAGATCCTGACACATTTCAATCACCCGTCGCCGCTGAGAGGCTTCCTGGATGATCCTGGCATATTCAAGAAGATTGGAACTGGTCTGAACCCTACTGGTCAGGTCGACCAGATACTCCTCGCCGCCTGCCTGATCCAGTCGACCGCTCGCTCGCAGTCGATCGATCAGCATCACGGCATCCGCGACTCCCTCATCGGCCCACAACTGGATCATCTCGTCGTAGATAATCCGGTGACGGGAGAGGTAAAATTCGTCTCCCTTGACCGACCCCATGACGGAATGACTGTTGGCTCCACCCAGCATCAGTGAACCGAGCAGGCTCACCTCTGCATCGAGGCTATGGGGTAGCGTGATCGCCTCTTTTGAGTTTTCGGCCATGATCTTCCTGATCTCCTCCGGTGCCTGTATAGAACTCAAATAATTCGTATCGCTGAATTCAATTTGAGCCCGGATCGCCGCAACAGGGTCACCGGGAAATGACCCTACCGGAGCCCGAGGGCGGAAGGAAGGGGAGGACGAAACTCCCGCCTCGATCGGGGTTTGGGAGCAGATCCGCAACCTAGCCACCACCACAGCGAGCCACCACTACAGCGAGCCACCACTACAGCGAGCCACCACTACAGCGAGCCACCACTACAGCGAGCCACCACTACAGCGAGCCAGAACTACAGCGAGGCGACAGTCCCACAGGCCGATTCGAACTAACTCTTGGAATCACCCGGATCGACGTCATCTTCATCTGCCTTGACGACCCATACTTTGATGACCGATTCGACATCCGCATGAATTCGCACATTCAGGTTATAGATACCGAGTTCCTTGATGGGTTTCTCCAGCTCGATCAACTTCGAATCCAGTTCGATACCTTCTCCTGCAAGTTGCTCCGAGATATTCTCCACCGTCACTGAGCCAAAGAGATGCCCTTCCTCGGTGGCCCGCGCAATGACGGTACAGGATGCGCCGTTGATCTGATCGGCGAGGCCTCTCATCTCTGCATTGCGCACGGTTTCTTCCAGTTCAAGGCGTCGTTTTTGCGCACCGATCCACTGCAGATTCGCCTGCCCCACCTCGACACCGATTCCTTGAGGAATCAGGAAGTTTCGGGCGTAACCAGTTTTCACATCGATCACTTCGCCGATCTCGCCCAGTTGCTTGATGTTCTTCTTGAGAAACAATTTCATCGCTTTGGCTCCAGTTACCATTCCCCGTCGGGGAGTTCTACAAGGTGATTTTTGTTCCGCAACGGACTACTGCCCGTAAGGAATCAACGCCATGAAACGGGCCTGGTGGACCGCTCTCTTGATGCGGTGTTGCATCCTCGAATCACAGCCGATTTGTCTGCGAGAGGTCAGTTTCCCACCGCCAGTCAGCAACTTATGTAGAAGGTCGACATTCTTGTAGTCGATATAGGTCATATCGGCGACCACCGACTTCTTGTCCCTGCGTCCAAACATGTTGATCTCTTTCAGCCCTAGAAGGGCACCTCGTCATTAAAAGGTTGGCCCTGGG
>Ga0114993_10000162_pt1 | contig 73968 bp, 64 predicted proteins | sample ArcticOcean_MG_C_FD_87042 | JGI IMG/M metagenome (GOLD analysis project Ga0114993, IMG submission 87042) | Marine microbial communities from western Arctic Ocean - ArcticOcean_MG_CB2_150 | ecosystem: Environmental > Aquatic > Marine > Oceanic | place: Arctic Ocean: Canada Basin | collected... | reverse complement strand
GCACCTGGTACCCAACCTCCTCCGCCGGGATATATCCGTCCGCACCCTCCAGCGCCTGTAAAAACCGTCCGGTAAAAACCGAATGCCCGTTGCGGCCCCCGTCAAGCACCGTCTGCCCCTTGCCACCTGCCGAAAGCACTTGCCGCGCCCGCTCTCGGGTGATCTCTTTAAGATAGTCCAGCCGTCCAGCATCCGGTTCACCGTCTCCCGGACCCCGCTGTGCCAGGAGCAGGCCGCTGTAGCACGCGTCCATCACAAAGAAGATATGCTTGGCAGGCACTCCTTTGGCCACGTCGTTCTTCAAGGTGGTCATGGAGATATTCTTGTAGTTTTCCGTCCCCTTGAAAGATCCATCATAGGGCAAAAGGTATCCCAGGTCGCCGTCCACCGTGGTGATGGTACTACCGTGTCCGGCGAAGAAGACAAACACCCCGTCATTCTCGCCCGCCTCACTCAGATTACCCTGAAGGACCTTCAGGATGCCAACTTTGGTGGCGTCCTCGTTGAAGAGCGTGATGATTTTGTCGAAACGAAACTGGTCCCGCAGCGCCTTCTCAATGCCTTTGGCGTCTTTCACTGCCTGTTGAAGCTGGAGATTGTAGGAAAGACCGGGATAGTCATCGATGCCTATAATCACCGCCCAGGTCTTGCCGTAAAAACCGGACAGCGTGGACTCCTTGCCTACTACACGGGAAGCGCCACGGGTTTGTGCAAGGATCGGCACTGTTAGCAGCAGGCAGATCCCTGTCAAGAGCATACGTGAAAGCATAGTACCTCCATAGATTGTTTGAATGACGCCAAGATAATGGGCTTGGACGGGGAAAGCAATGATATAGAAAAGCTCCAGGCGTTTACAGGGAGCCTGTGATGGTTATCAAGTGGAAGTCTTCTTGCTCAATCTTGGAGCAGACACCTCAGTCACCATATTGGACGTGAGAGTGCTGGCTCTGTTGGTAAACACTGGGAGGGAGCCCACAGGAACTCAAAGGACATTGCAGATACGGCGGAAGAAACGTTTAGGGTCATTCGGATACACATTCAGAAGTGGCAGGAGGAGTGTCCATATAAGTGTCCACCGACCGAACCGAACAGGGCACTATGGTAAGTACAGGACAACTGTTCAATATTTCCTATCACGCTGGGCCACAAAAGATTGTGATATAAGTCTCCGTTTCTCAACACGTTGTCCGAACCCTCTGTTTCGGACTCAAAATCCGGTGTCCGCAGGGACGTGTGGGTTCGATTCCCCCCTTCGGCACCAGAATAAATTGTTGGCGGATCTGCAGAAAGGGCTCCTTTTCAGGAGCCCTTTCTGCTGCGTAGAGCAGATGATTGCATCCAAGCAGGCGCCACCCACTATTGACATCCTTTGACAGGATTGGTTAATGTTAGTACTTTTCGGTGGGAGGTAGGGACGCCGTCGGGGATCGTCGCTACCAGGGGGTAGGGGATGTGTACGCATCTTATGGTGTTGTGGCTGTGGAGGTTTCATAATGTCTCCCCGAGATGATGATGATGAAGGGTTCGTTGCGTCAGATGAGATCGACCTGGTAGACTACATTGCCGTTCTGATTAAACGCAAGTGGCTGATTCTGACCGTTACCCTTGCCTGCCTGATATCGGCAGGTGCATACGAGTATGTCAGAGGTCACCCTGATCCTCTGTTTCAGGCCAGATCCGTGTTGATGATCCTGCCTCCAGTATTCAAAGCCGAACTCACGCCAACTCACTTCTCGATGGATGTTTACAAGAATCTGGCAAAAGCGCAGGATCTGGTCCAGGCGATTGTAGATACCCTGGATTTGAAAGATGATCGGGGTAACCCAGTTCAGATTTCCGAATTGGATGGTACGCTATCCGCCGCAGTCCAGCTCTCTCAAGGAAGTCCAAGCTCATCCGTACTCGAGCTTACGGTCTCTACTACAGACACAGCCAGAATTCCCCTTGTAGACGTTGCGAATACCTGGGCAAGAATCTTTGTCAGAAGGAATAGCGGCATTCACTCCAAAGAGATCGGACACTCATACGAGTTCATCAACAGCCAATATAATTCTGCCAGAACAAGATTATACGCTCTGCAGGATTCGCTTCTGGCATTCGACGAAAGTTACAATGTTGAGGCAATGGAGCTAGAATTGGCAGCAAAGATGCCCAAATTGGCAGAACGCCAAACGACCTATGTGAATCTGACGCTCAATCTGGGAGCCCAAATTCAGGAGCTGAAAACACTGGAGGAGCAGATAGAAGTAATGGAGACGGATAGTGGCCTGTGGTTGGGCTCACAAGAGCTGCCAGTTGAATCTTATCTGGCCGATGTCCTGACCCCCGACCAGAACAAGATCCTGGATGCAGTTGTAGACAGCAGGGACCAGGTGATCGCCCTTGAGCAGAAAGTAAGGGCCTACAAAAAGGATCACCAGCTTGAATTTCTTACCAACGAACTGGGGGCGAGACGGGCTGCTATGGAGGCCCACCTACGGGACTATCCGAAGATGGAGCTTGAAAGTGAAGCAACAGATGATGCATTAAGAAGTATCGGCGTCCCCATAGACCTTAACGGTGGACTTTCTGCAGCTACCCAGATGTCGCCTGAAACACTCTGGTCGCTCATGTCCATTCAGACCGGACACAACTTCTTTAGACCACGTAAGGAATTTCTCAGAAGGCAGATTACCAGACTTGAGGCCGAAATTGACAGCCTGGATGCTCTGCATTACAAGGGCCAACAAGCTTTAGTCCACATGGATAAAAAATTATTACTACAGCAGCAAATCCACGACAGTTTGGCCAAGTATTACTCAGATACTAAAAAACGAGCGAATGACCGGAAGGTATCGATCCACGCCCTCCAAAATAGAGTAGCGTTTGAGAAGAAGGAGTTGATGAAGCTTGGGAGAGAGGTGAAGGCACTAAAGGATCAGATTGCGCGCTTTCGTTTATTGAGGCCCAGGCTTGCGGAGCAACAGAATCTTCACAAGATTACCTTTGACAAATATGCAGGCTTGCTTGAGGATGCTCGTATCGCTGCAGGCAGCCAGGCAAGTGACGTAAAAATTCTTGCGGAAGCTGTGGCCCCCGTTGTGAAACCAAAAGAGGGAGGAAGGAATACTCTCTTGTTGGTGTTCGGGATAGGACTACTTTGCTCCATATTCTTGGCATTTTTCATGGAATACGCAGAACGGGCAAGAGCACGAGTTGCCGCCTGATGGTGGAGCTGGGAGGCTACTGGGATGAATTGCCTGCAAAGGTCATAAACATGTTGATTCGATTCCGGAAACCTTTGTAGGGGTTGAACGTCTAATCAGCACAACCATGCTGCAACCCTCCCAAGGGCGTTGGCCATTTTTGATGGCCAGCGTCCTTTTTTAATAAGAAAAGCCCCCTGGTTTTCACCAGGGGGCTTTCATATCGATTCCCAACTCAAGACTATTTGGTTGGGATCGCCAGACGTTTTTGCGTCCTACTGCACCATATCTTTCAGCTTTTTCAGAGGGAGAATTTTAACTCTGGTGCTGGCCGGTTTGGCAGCCACATCCATGGTCTCGCCTGGCCGAAAGGGATTCGGTACACCCTTTTTGGCTTTCGTTGCAGGCTTCTTCACCGTCTTGATTTTTAAGAGACCGGGCAGGGTAAATGCGCCAACTGCACGTTTCCGGATATGCCTGTCGATTACTTCACCGAGTTCATCCAGGACCGATCCGACTTCCTTTTTGGATAGTCCGGTGCTCTCGGAAATGGAAGCCAGGACCTGTGTCTTGGTCATGGCCTTTGAAACTGCTGATGTCTTCGCCATTTTACTCTCCCCCAATAAAATGCTTTCGATTTGGGCGACCATTGTGGTCACCTATCACGTGTTGTAAAAATAGGACGCGGGCACAAAAGTGTCAAGAGAGAAATTGACAAAAAGCCCTGTATTTAGCATAAAAAAACCCCTGAAGGCACCCTCCCAAGGCCTTCAGAGGCTCGATCATGTATCGCAATGGATACATCGACCAAGTTAGAACCCAACCCAGGAATTGTCAACCACCAATTGAAACCGATCATTTTCTGATTAGCGATATTTAGAATTCCCTGCCGCCGACTCAATAATTCTGTCATCATGGCGAATGCTTCATTCTCCATTTCCAGGATTCTTGCCAACCTTTTCTGAAGGCGGGATGCCATATCCTTTTGCGCCCTCTTCTGTCCTCTGAGACACAGGTTTCTGAAGATGATCCACTGATTCGTCAAATCTTTGAAGTGCTCGCCGAGCCTTAGCAGTTCACTGGTATCAGTTTGTTTCGAAACGAGGTTCAGATAACGACCATGACCATCTCTTTCAGCGACTCCGGTCTTGACCGACTCATACAAATGTCCCAGGAATTCCGATGCAGTTTCCTGATCCATGGACTGGAGCAATTCGATTTCCGTGAGCAAGTGATACAGACCGGCGATGCCTATCCCGTCGGATGCGAATTTCCCCATGAATTCGCAGTTCTCCGTGATCACATCACAAACATCTTCGGAGCCTATTATCCCTGGGGCCGCGGGCAAAAGAGTTTCGACCCAATTACAACCGGATATCGCTTGGGACTGCCAGGCCGATTTGAGACTGGAGATTGGCATTTTGCCCTTGAATCGGACGATCCAGGATGGATCGATCACACATACACTTTCCCCTCCATCCTCAATGCCTGCCAAAATAATATAGTGTCCTGAATGATGTCCTCTACCCGGGTAATAGTGCTGCTCTAGGATCAGGGTGTCTGCGAGGATGGCGACTGGATGACCTGCGTTGAGGATTTGTGAGACACGGGACCAGGCGAACTCCACATCCGGATGATGTCTGCGTGCAATTCGAATCCCTGATTGTTTAAGTCTTTCTTCTAGTGATGTGCGATTGAATTCAATATGGGGCCGGTTATCGAGTCTCGTGTACCGGAAGTGCCACTCTTTATGGATCAGCAGAGGCGTATCGTAGCCGGAATAAGTGAGGAATGAATCCAGCGCAACGAGTTCGCAAGGGTAGTACTCGCAGTCGGAGAACGGCATGTCGAGAATGGTGTCTTTCAAGCGGCCTCCTCTTCAAGCGTGAGGGCGAAGATGTGCATCCCCGGGTTGTCAGGTAGTAGGATGGAGGTTATCGGGATCCTCGGAAGCAATATGGTTTGCATCCAGATTCCATAGGTTACGTCCAGTCTCTCTGTGTTGACGTGTTGAGAAGGAAAGTGGAATCCACTGCATCTGATTGCGGGAATTTCCCCGTATTTGAGATTTCTTCCTAGTCTCCAGGAGCTGAGTTGAAGCGGCAAATCGTGGTGCATTCCTTGTTCGGATACGACCGCCAAACTGTCCTCCAGGCTGGTGACATCGGCAGCGCCCAGGATGAAGAATCTTTCATAATAGCCCTTGGAAACGAACAGGCGCTGACCTTCCAGAGAGATGTTGTTCAATGCGCCATCAGATTTATCGGGGAAGGTGAAAGGAACACCGCTGTATGTCACTCTGCTGTTAGACGGCGGGAGGTCTTCTTCAGGAAAGGTTTGTCCGGTTCCTGTAAAATCACCATCTGTTCGATCTTCGTCTGAAGATATTCCGTCGTTGTTGAAATGTCCAGTCAGGTCCAAGATCTGCGTGTTTCGCATTGCCATATCACCACGTTTGTGGTTCAAGATCGAGCTTCTGTGTCACGTACTCGGTCAGGCTGTCTACGGAGTCGAAAAGTTCGACTCTGAGTTCGTCATCCGCGACTTCGATTTGAAATTCATCTTCGATCGCAAAGATGATCTCCAGGGTGGCCGTCGAATCTGCTCCAAGGCCGCCTCCGAATATGACCTCGTTGTCTGAGATATCTTCAGGACTGATTTGCAGATCCAACGCTGTTACGATGAGTTCCTTAATCGTTTCCCTTATGCGATGTTCGGACATGGTTCGGCTCCTTCCGTCGTCTTTTGATCAGAGAAGTGACTGATCACCTGATCAGCCATCTGTTTCTGACCAAGTGGTGAAGCGATCGAGACGGTCGGCAGTCCGAACTCTTTCGTCAGTTTCTGGAGGTGGGTGTCGATTTCCGTTTCGCTCATCTGTTCGGGCGAAACGAGTTGTCTCCCGTAGGCTGTTCTGATGTGCTTCTTCTTATCGCTCATTGCGAGAAGTATTGTGGATGTTCCCGAAATGACTCGCAGCACTTTTATGGTGTTGTGGATATAATCCAACGAATCAATGGTGTTGACCACGAGGATTGCAGCATCTGGTTTTACACCGAACAAGAATGCGATTGTTGGCAGGCTGTGCGTCGAAGGTTCGTAGATGTCGTACGGGATTGTTCCGGACTGTGATCCCACAACGATGATATCCGGATTGCGCGATGAAATTTCCCGCATCTTGTGGTCCAGAAAAGGTGCGTAGAATTGCAACGGGATTCGGAGCGGGGAGTTGTAACCCATTGGAAAGGCGAAGTCCATTCCAAACAGTTCCGAGTGATGCTCCGTTCCGATCTGGCCTACAGAGTAACCCCTTCCACTCAACTCGCGTCTGAGACTCAGTTGGGCGGTGAATTTCCCCTGCTGAGAACTGGTACCGAATACTCCCAGAACTGGCGCAGTTACTGGACCGTAATCTCGGGTATCGGCGAGTGCCGATGCGATCTGTTCGGGTGTCACATCTGGAGATTCGAGATGCAGGCCTCTGGTCTCTGCTTTCTGGAACAGAATAGGGTATGCATCTTTGCGTATGGGTGAAATGCTGAAGACATTGGCACCACTTTCCAGCGCCAATTCCACCGACTCCCTGAGTAGATCTCTCTTCGACATTCGAACAAGCTGATCCACGCAGCCAAGGATCAGGGTGTCGGCCGATCTGACTGCTTCAGCAAGCTTTGCGGTGATCGGTATTCCGACGGGAGGGATCCCGAGGACCTCGCCGGCATCTTTTCCTACAAGACCCTTTCCGACAGGATCTGCGATTGCGACGATCTCGAATGGCAGCAGCTCCCTGAATCTTACCAGAGCGTGCAACTCCTTGTTGAAGGGATAGAGTGCCGCACGCTTGATCCACTCGTATTTCTTTGCAGAGTGGGCCGTTTTTCCAGACAGATTCGATGCTTCACTTGCTCGTGGCGTTGCGGTTGTTACTCGGGGATTGGGGTCCGAAATCTCTGTTGCGTTTGCATTTAGGATCGCGCGGACAGTTTCGAGATTTGCACCCGGGTGCTGTTGCAGGATCAACGCGATAATAGCAGATATGCGTGGGGCAGCGAAGCTTGTTCCATCCATCAGAATGTCTTTGCCTTTTGTCCAGCACAGGCGTTGTTGATCCGCTCGCGTCAAACACTCTATATTTTTTCCAGAGTGGCAGGCGTATTCGTAATTGCCTCTGGTAGGGGATCCGCCCACTCCGATCACAGTGGGAAGATGTGCCGGATAGCTTGGCGTACCTTCGTTGTGATCTGCTGCAACGAGGATTACCCCTGCCTCGGCAGCCTGATTACAGACCTCCTCGAGTTGTGACCGACACGCACCATCGGTTGTGCCGAGGCTTAAATTGATAATGTTTATTCCTTGCCTGATTGCCCATTGGATCGCTGAAACAATACTCCTTCCATCGCCTTGGAAAGAGCTGCCCAGAATCCTGATGCTGTAGATCCTTGCTTCTGGTGCCAAGCGCCTGACGATTCCTGCACACGCTGTCCCGTGCCCGGCGGGATCTGTGAAATCGTTCTGGCAGATGGTGACATCATTCGTAGAATGAGAGAGTGCAATACAGGATTGGATTGCGCCAATTCGTGGATGACATGGATCGACGCCGCTGTCGATGATTGCCACACGGACACCCTTTCCTGTCAATGTGCTGAAATCGATTTTCTGCCTGAAATCCAGTGAATATCCCAAGGTATATCTTTCCGGCAAGCTGGTGGTTAACGTCGTTCAAATCTGTGAACAGGATTGTCCTGTTCTATCAATTGCTGGTGTCGACTTGAGTACTGGTAGTATCGACTGTGATGACTGGCATCGCAGGCGTGCCGGCCTTGCTGTTTTCGGTTACGCTGCCCGAGACACCAACTATGAATGAGGCGTTTGCGCTAAAGCTTACCTTGGAACTATCCGTGAGACTCATTCCACCGTTGGCACCAAATCCAATATTGGGACCAATGGTGATTTGCGAGTCTGCCGAATATCGTGAATGTGTGGAGTCTGGAGCATGGCAGCTCAGACAGGGATTACTTGGAGCCACTTTGAGCGTATCACTTTGTGCTGCCTGGGCTTCACTTGCGTAGGCAGTAGCCAGAAACCCGACTCGCGGCGTTCGAGGGCTTTTCTTCAGTGCATTCAAGTTAGACCTCCAAATCAACTTCGAGTAATTGCCGGAAAGATATCCTTGGAATTTCAATACCTGGGATCGTTCAAGAGAGCAATTCTTCATTCTGTAGACATTTCCAGTTTTGCTCTCTTTACGGTGGATTCTATGCGAATCCCTCCTGAGGTTCGCTTCAACTGACCTTTGAGTAGCTCAACAGAATTGCTACCACATTGCTAATGTTGTGAACCAGAATCGGCGGTGTGAGCGATCGCGAAAACTCAAATAGCAAGCAGGAGATTGCCCCAAAGACCAATGGAGGAAGGATAAACAGAGAATTCTGCAGGATACTTGGAATGTGCCATGAAACGAATGCTAAAGTGCAGATAAGCACAGAGAAAGAAAGTCTCAGCTTATTTCGCAATGCTGGGTAAATGAATCCTCTAAAATAAAGTTCCTCCAGAATGGGAATAGCAGCGACTAGAACCAGCTGCATTGGCAACGCAAACCTAGGAGTACGGCCTGATACACCAATGATTTTCCACCCAGTTTGTATACCCCCTTTCAGCTCAGTAATGGCCACAAAGGCTAGTACGCCGAATACAATGCCGAGCGAGATTGATGTAAATATCCACGACGAACTCACCCGGAATCCCCATCCCAAATCTGCGAAAGAACGTCTGTGGCGGAACTTTACGATGTATGAAACACAGCATAGAAGAAACAGATTTGTGATTATCGCTATCGATACTACGGTAAGTATCAAGACCAGATCAACGTTCTCAATTGAACCATAGTAGGTAATGTCCATGTCTCTGAGAATGAACGTTTGGGCGACTTGCCTCAGTATGTAGTACACGGCATAGCACGAGACGAAGGTCACAGAAACTTCGAATAGTCCCCAGGGAAGATTTCTACCGTTAGGTAGTTGTTTAGTCATTGCTGTTGTGTCCGATGATTTGAGGTTCACGTCGGCCTTTTCCTATGGAATTACTGATTGACGTAATCGCGCTTCTTGTCCAATCCACACTCACCTCCATGCTCTCTTCTCTACTCTCCCAGCTGTAGTCCACAATTCCTTCGCCGCAGGCGGAACGATCGTATCCATAGTTCCGATCATTCTGCAGAGTTCTCAGAAAGTCGTTCCTGAGGAAGAATTCTGTGGCATCGGGATGTTTTAGAATGAGCGGAATGTAGTTTTGCATGAGCAGGGATGTTCCGGGGATGGCCCGGAAGCCCGCGCGTTTGTAGAGCGGGATCCCTTTGCGATTGAAGGTCCAGGTGGTCAACTCGATGCAGTCGAATCTCAATTGACAGATTTGTCGGATGCTCGCTTCGCCAAGCGTTCTTGCGAATATGCCTCGTTTCTGGAACTCAGGAAGGGTGTTCACTTCTGAGAATATTGCCACGGTACCATCTCCGTGTTTATCATCGATCTGGATGCTCGAGATGATTCGGCCTTCTCGTCGCAAAAGCAACGTGCCGATTCGGCCAGGGTTGGAGTCGCTCTCAATAACGTCTTCAGGTGATATCGGCTGCTCGAGTTTAGCCCTTCTCCTGTAGGCATACGAAGTGAGGGACCAATGGTGTTCGCGGAGGTGGTTGAGGAAGGTGCTAAATTCGGCTGCGTTTTGATGGTGCACGGTCGAAATGGCATACTTGGTTTTCGAATAAGAGTGGCTCATCAACACACTTTCTTTTTCGATGTTTCCGTTGTTGGCCTTTGCAAGGGGACAGAGATCCTTGGGCAGAATCAAATTGAGGTGAGAGCTACAAGAAGCATCTGGACGTTATTGACCAGTTTGTGTGGTATCTGAAGGTGCAGATGCCGCGTTCACAACGACTTCTATGGCTTCCTCAATGTGACAGTTGACACACGCGATTCCTCTTTCGATGGCAACTCCATATGCTCCCCTGGCGAGGCTTCCCGTCTTAAGGACTGCTGCGGCACCACCTGTGGCTGGGGCTACACCGTTTTCTGTGTCCTGGAATGCATGAGATATGCCGTTGCGTGCAGTTGTCCAAGCATCAGCGAGAGTATCGCTGATGGTCTGATTGAGGTCCCTGGCTTGGCCCGTGTTGGGGACAAGATTTGGGTTGTATTCATACGCATAAGCAGCACCATATTTCCTGTCTGTGTGAGTAGGTTTCTGCAATACTTTCATTCCAATTCTCCTGTTTGTTGAGAGCCTTTTGGTTCTCTGTCCCCTTGCATATCTAGGCTGGAATGTAGTAGGTAAGGAAATAAACTGTCGTCGTAGTGATGTTGAAGGAGCTGTGAATGATGATCGAATTAGTCAGAGATTCTGATCTCAAGAAAACTATTAGACACAAGAGACCGAGTAGGAATATGAAGGTTAGATTTACTGGGTTAAGAAACTGGTCTGTGTGGTAGGCGGTGTATACGAGAACAGAGATAATGGCGGCAGCCACTCTCGTCAGTTGCTTTCTAAGTGCCGGATAAACAAGGCCACGGAATATTACTTCCTCAATGGAGGCGACCATTATTCCAACGGTCAGGATTTCAAGGGCAAGGGCAGGGATCCAATGTATCACCAGCGGGGCAGATGGGTGTGTGTCAACCTCCCCTGTTATTTGTAGTCTGACCAGCGTACCCAGTAGCGCAAGGGTTATGCCGGAGACTAGCGATAGTCCAGCGAGAGACGGTGTCGTGGAAAAGGAGATCCACAAATGCCTGATCTGGAAACCCTCTTTTTGAAGGTTGGATTGCATAAAGAGGAACAATGCTGCGATACAGATCTGGTTGGCAAAGTGGGTCCCGACATATACGTCTTGGTATCCACTTAGTCCTATCCCAATGAACTTGTTCAGGAGTACAACGAGAAGTATGATTGCACGACCCCCAACGTGGAGGAAAAGTTGAAAGCCTACAAGTCCAGCAAACAGGATTTTGAGCGACCAAGGCGGAAATTCTCTTGTTTCCATTCTGATACCCAATTTCAGATTGTGGCTACTGAACGAAGGATTGTCAGGCAGCTCCGACCAAAGTCGGGTTGGTTAATTTTAATCAGGACGACGCGTGACCCAGATTAGTTCAGTAGAGAGTTTAGATACTTCACGAAGGGACCTATCAAACCGAATGAATTTGCTGAGCCGTGGAACAGGATGCATAACCAGAGTTTCCCGGTTGATTGAATTATATACCCTGTTGCTGCACCAAGTACGGCGACAAATACAAGATGCCAGACACCGATGCCAAGGTCCCCGTTCATGAGTAGCTCGGGTATTGATGGGATGTGCATGAGTATGAATGGTATCCATGTCCCAAAGAACGCGACAGCTTTGCCCCAAGGTCTAATCGAATAGTACAGAAGACCTCTGAAGATTGTTTCTTCTCTTAATGGTATCAGTAACCCGAAATAGATGAGATCCAGCGAGGTAATCATTACACGACTCGCACTTGTAGACAGCTCGGGGGCATAATTCCATCGGACGGTTTTGGCGAATTCTGGAAGGGATAGCCAGATGGCCATGAAGATCCACATGACACACTGTGGGACAGTTGGCCAACTACTCAGCGATCGTCTTACATCTGGACTTTGCAATTTTGTCACGACGAGAATCACAGCAAACAGTTTGGGCAATTCCAGGACCAAAATTGAAATCAACATCCCTGTTACTGGCGGATAATTTTCAAGCTGGATGCGGCCCAATATGAACGTGTCCCATATCTTGGACCAGGCCAAAAGTCCCACGACGAAAACTAAAGATCTTAGAGCTGAGTCTTGCTTCCAGCGGAATGAATTTCCTATGGATTTCATCTCAGGGCTTTCCTGTAACCGGCCTACGGGGGTAACCTAATCAGACGTTGTCAGCACCAACTGCTGTCACTTCTTTGGAATTGCTACTCTGGTCACAATGCTTCCAGCATTCACGCCCAATGGGCCAACAACTGCTCCAATTGGTGTGGTGTCATACACGATAATGCTATCCGGCTTATTCTCAATCCTTGGACCGGGTGGTTGATAGTGATGCGTAACATTTACGTCGGCGCCATAATCAGCCACCTTTACCATCCCATCATCATTGTAATCACCCAACAGATCCATCGATTGCGAGTAGTTCGGGTGGGCGATTTTGAATTCCAATGCGGTCATGCGTGCTCTGTCTTGCTTGATTCTCTCGGACTCCTCGTAAGCGTAGACTTTGCCGAGTTTTCGGCTGCGAGTTCCGTGGGGAACTGACTTGGTTAGTTGCACGTTGCGTCTCCTTTCGGAATATATGGGTGGTTGCCCCCGAAGGCCAATTCATATCCTACACGCTCGCCATCTTGCGGCTGAGGTTTGCGTATTCACCGTCCAGCATCATCAATTCGTCGTGTGGGCCTCGTTCTACGATTCGGCCCTGATTCATGACCACAATCTGATCCGCGCGTTGAATGGTGGTGAGCCGGTGGGCAATGATTAGCGTGGTTCTGCCTTCAGAAATCGTTTCAAGTGCGCGCTGGATGAAGTATTCCGATTCGGGATCGAGGGCTGAAGTGGGTTCGTCCAGTATCAGTATCGGCGTGTCGAGCAGGAGGACACGTGCAAGGGCGACTCGCTGTTTCTGTCCTTCGGAAAGCTGCGCTCCCTGTTCGCCAAGGCGGGTTCGATATGCATCTGGAAGTGAAGCGATAAAGTCGTGAATATGAGCGGATCTGCAGGCGTCTTCGATCTCATTCGGAGGAAGATCGCGCCCGAAGGTCAGGTTGTGCTGAATCGTTCCCTGGAAAAGGTTGCTTCCCTGCAGGGCAAATCCGATTTGCTTTCTAAGAGAGGTCGCACTTACGCTTCTCAAATCCTGTCCGTCGATGGATATGGCACCCTGGCAAGGGTCATAGAAACGTGGGATGAGTTTGGCGAGGGTGGATTTTCCAGATCCACTCGAACCCACAAGGGCTGTTGGTTGACCGTGTGGAATCAGCAGGTCGATGTCTGACAGCACCTGTGTTTTGCTGTCGTAAGAGAAGCTTACATTCTGGAATACGATGTTCCCGTGGACCCTTCCCATAGCAGGGAGATTCGAAGTTGTGAGGACCGTGGGTTTCAACTGGTAGACTTCGAAAAAGCGATTCGCGTGAACCAGACAGACTTCTATTCTTGGAATCAGACTGACCAGTCCCTCGATTGGCCCAAAGAGGTAGCCGACATAGGCGGAGAATGCCAGGAAGCTTCCGAGACTGAGTTCTCCGGACAGAACCAGGGACCAGCCATACCAACTGTATCCAAGGGTGCCCGCCGTCTTTAGCAAGGTGGACAAGAGCCCAAGGCTGCCCTGGAAAAGGGAGGATTTGAGCTGCAGCGAAGAAACTCCAAGAAATATTCCTTTGAGGTTGTCGTGAAATGCCGACTCCATTCCCAACGCCTGGACCGTTCGGATACCGGAAATGGATTCGATGGTTCTGGCCGAGAGCTCGGCTGACTTCTCCGCAAGTCGCTGAGAAAGTGAGCGGAGTACTGGCCGTGAAAGGGCTGCGATCAAGGTATCGAATGGAAGCACGGCGAGGCTGATGAGGGCGAGTTTCCAGTTGAGGAAGATGAGTATGGGCGGAAAGATGATGAGCTGCAGGGAATTCATTATGAATGAGTTCAGGATACCGATCACGTTGGAGATCGATGATCGCATGTCTCCAAATCGGGCGAGGATTTCACCTGTTTCTCGGCGATCGAAAAAGCTGAAGTCGAGCGACTGGATATGACGATAGAAGCGGGACTGATAGTCGAGCCCCATTCGGATGCCAACACATTGGGAGTAGTATCCACTGAGCAGATTCGATGTTCCCAGAACTATGGAAATCGCTGCACCTATAATGAGAACGAATGTCAGAAGATCGGTATCCCGATGGGGGTAGACCTCGTCGATCAGGACCTTGGTCAGCATTGGGCCCGGTATGGAGAGCAGCATGATCAGGATACCTGCGAGCGTAGATTGCAGGATCTGTTTCCAGTAGGGCTTGATCAATTGAAAAATCTGTTGGAATGGCTGCATAGAGGAGGCAGACTCCTTCTTCCTATCGGTTACATCTTGTAGGGATGAAGACCATCCTGCAGGGCCGACATTTCATAAGCGTAATCTATTCCTGAACATAGAGACCTGGTCTGAATACGTCTCCCGCAGCTTTGTTGATTTTCTTCCGGATCAGGTCAAAGACACGCCCGCGTTCAATGATTATCTTTGCAGATACCCTCATGCCATAGGCGAGACTGAATGTCTGTTCGCCATCCGACAGATCGGTGGATCCAACTTCGATTTTGACGGGGTATACCGGCTCGGGTGTATTCAATGTTTCTTCTGTGGGTCGTACCGGAACTTCTTTAACAGAGCCTTCAAGGATTCTGTATTCCATGTGGGGGAAGGCCTCGACATAGAGTCGGACGGATTGGCCTTCCTGGACCTTGGGGATATCGAATTCCCGGACGAACACCTGGGCGGACCAGTTTTCGAGCGGGGCGATTTCCAGAAGCGTTTCACCGCCACGGATCAGGTCGCCTTCTCTCTTGTCGATTTCGTTGGTTAACACAGTTCCGTTGGCAGGGCTCGCAATCCTGGTGCGAGACAATTGCTTCAGCAGGTATCTTCTTTCTTCCTCAAGGATCCTCGTACTCTTGATGAGTGTGGTCATTTCCTGCCGTCGTGCGTCAAGCGCATCCAGTTCACGCTGGCCGCGGACCAGTTCCGCCTTCGTTCGGCGAACACGAGACCGGTTGAGTAAGACCGGCAGTAGGTCGTCCAGGGGTTTGCGCCGATTCCCGGGCAGCGGAGGGTAAGTAGCGAAGTACAGTTTGTATTCTCCACGGACCTGCTGCAGATGCAGTTCGGCTGTCTCGATCTCCGCTCTTGTGGCATTGATTTGAGCTTCCAACACTTTCCTTTCCTGGCGCACTCTGGATTCCAGTTCATCGAGGCGGCAATTCTGCACTTCGATTTCCAGTTCGACCTTGTCGAGTTTGGCCGATAGTTCCTGGTCATCTATCTCTGCAAGAATTTCTCCGACGGAGATGACCTGACCCTGTTTGACGTGTACCTTTCCGAGGATGCCTGTCGATCTGGATTTCACCACGAATTTCCTCGAAGGTCTTATGATGCCTTCCGCATCGACGGCGACTTCCATTCCGAGATGCCATCCGAGAATCAGTGATAGAGAGACCAGAAGGCCAAACAGGATCAGGAGGCCCAGCAAAACGTATTTTGCGATTCCGAATCCAAGTCCCTTGAATTCACGGGAGAGATTTGCGTTTTCCAAAAATGGAATCCGGGATAGCGGGTCAGGAAGTGTAGTGGCTCACGGTGGCTTCAAGCGGTATTCTGCAATTGTCTTGCCGACGGATTTGGTGCCGGGATTTGAAAATGCCATGTGCCTGCAGTCCAGAGTGTTATGGAGTTGTCATTCAAAGAAATTCATACTCCAGGGCCGGCACGGAACTGCAAGGCCTTTTCATTCCCGGAAAATTTGGTGAAAGCATACGTCCAAGAAGACGGGCATCCGACAGAGTCCTGTTGCGGGTACCCTCCTTTGGTGCTATTTTGAGTGGACTTCGAGAAGATCGCCGAGGACCCAAGCCCGATAGAGAGCTCAATGCCAAATCTTATACTCGATTCCGTTAGCAAGACATTCGATGGCGTGCGCGCGGTAGATGACCTGAGTTTGGAGATTCTGCCGGGTGAGATCTATGGACTGCTGGGTCCGAATGGCGCGGGGAAGACGACGACGATCCGAACGATCCTGGGAATTTTCGCCCCAGACAGCGGGACGGTACAGTTCGGGGAATCGGGAGAGGCGCCTGAGAAGGACAGAATTGGATATTTACCGGAAGAGCGAGGATTGTATCCCAAGATGAAGGTTCTGGAGCTGCTCCGGTTCCTGGGAGAGATCAAATCGCTTTCGCGGAAGGACGCCGTTGGTCAGGCAGAATCCTGGTTGGAGCGATTCGACCTACAGGACTGGCGCACCAGGCCACTGGAGCGACTGTCGAAGGGGATGCAGCAAAAGGTGCAGTTTATTGCGACGATTATGCACGATCCGGATTTGTTGATTCTGGACGAACCCTTCAGCGGGTTGGACCCGATCAACATGGGGATCCTGAAAGACATTATGCTGGAACTGAAGTCGAAGGAGAAGGTGCTGATTTTCTCCACCCACCAGATGGAGGAAGCCGAGCGGCTATGCGATCGCATCTGCCTGATCAACAAGGGCCGAAGGGTGCTGGAAGGCAGCGTGCGGGATGTGAAGGCGCAGTACAGTAATGATCGGGTGACGCTCTCGTTCGAAGGGCAGGATACGTTTCTGGACGATCGCGACCTGGTTCAGAAATATGATAATTATGGAAACTACGTCGAGGTAGAACTGAAGCCCGGTCGCGAGCCCCAGGAACTTCTCGAGCGAGCGATGAAGATGGCGACGGTGCAGCGATTCGAAGTGTCGGAGCCTTCGCTGAGGGATATCTTCATTTCCGAGGTAGGTGGTGACGCCTCCGAGGTGCTTTCCGATGCATAAGACCCTGAAAATCATCCGTCGGGAATATCTGGAGATTGTGAAGAAGAAGAGTTTTATCGTGGGTCTGTTTCTGGTACCCGCGATCATCGGGTGCAGTTTGTTCATACCCATCCTGCTCCTCAAGGTCAATGTGGCGGAGCAGAAGTCCGTTGTTGTCATCGACAGAACGGGTGGGTTGTTCGAAACATTCACGGAGCAGATGGATCAGAAGCTCAAAGATGGTCGACCGGAGTATGTCTTCAGCCTTGTGCGGGATGAACAGGATTCGGCTGCAACAAGAGAATCGCTGGTGGCGGATGTCAACAAGGGCGTTCTGAACGGATATCTCATCATCCCTGAAAATATCTATGAAGAAGGGGAAGCCCAGTACTATAGCAAGTCCGTGAGCAATGTGCAGTAGCTGGGACGCATGAGAACCATTCTGACCCAGTGCGTTGTGGCGCACAGGCTGGGCGAACAAGGTCTGGATCCGATACAGGTAAAGGAGTGGACACGCCGTGTGGATCTGAAGACCATCAAGCTGGTGAAGGGGAAGGAGAGGCGAGGCGGGTTCGGTGCGGAGTTCTTGTCGTCTTTCGTGTTTGCGATGATGCTCTATATGGTGATCATCGGGTATGGGATTATGGTGATGCGCGGTGTGATGGAGGAGAAGTCCACGCGGATGGTGGAGGTTCTGCTTTCATCCGTGAGTCCGATGCAGATGATGGTGGGCAAGATCCTGGGGATCGGCGCCGCCAGTCTCACACAGGTTGCGGTTTGGCTGGGGGTTGCGGTTCTTTTCTCCACCTCTGGATCTGCTCTGATCGGCCGGAAGATGCCGTTTTCACTGGAGCCGGAGACGCTGATCTTCTTCGGGCTGTTCTTCATTCTGGGCTATTTCCTGTATGCTACCTTCTACGCGATGATCGGTGCGATTTGCGACACCGAACAGGATGCACAGCAGATTCAGATGATCGTGATTCTTCCCCTGATGATTCCTCTGTTTCTTATTATTTTTATCGCCAACAATCCGTCGGCAACGGCGTCGGTGGTTCTGTCGATGATTCCGTTGTTTTTACCCGTTCTGATGTTCGTTCGAATCAATGTACTGGTGCCACCTGCGATCGAAATTTTTGGATCGGTGGTTATTCTTCTGGCTACGATTGCAGGGGTCGTGTGGTGTACGGCGAGGATCTACCGCATCGGTATTTTGATGAAGGGGAAGCGGGCTACGTTGAGGGAATTGATGCGGTGGGTCAGATACGGGCAATGACAGGACATATAGATCGGTAATTCCGGAAGGAGTATGAAGATGAAAATGTGGCTGGTAATTGCGGCTCTGGTGTGTACGATCGGAAATCAGGCGATACAGGCAGATGACAAGTCTGAATCTGCAAAGGTGTCAGGTAGTTCGGTATCCTATATGCCAGAAAGCCCGAAGGTCAAAGGCCACTTTGCTGTGCCCGCGGGAGAGGGGCCGTTCCCGGGTCTGGTCGTGATCCACGAGTGGTGGGGACTCAATCAGCAGATCAAGGACGAAGTCGAACGACTGGCCGCTGAGGGGTATGCGGCCCTGGCTGTTGATTTGTATGAAGGCTCCGTGGCTACGACCCCAAATGAGGCACGTGCCGCTATGAAGAAGGTTACGGCGGAAGGTTCTCTTTCAAACCTGAATGGCGCGGTGGCGTATTTACAGGGCCTGGATTCCGTTGACAAGGATCGGACGGGCTGCATAGGCTGGTGTTTCGGAGGCGGCAAGTCGCTGCAGCTTGGCATCCATAATCCGGCTATCGATGCCATGGTGATCTACTACGGTCAACTCGTCAACGATCCAGAGGTGCTGAAAGGGATTCGCGGTGTCGTGCTCGGGCAGTTCGGGGCAGATGACGGGCATCCCTCACCGGAACAGGTAGCGGCATTCAGGGTAGGTCTGGAAGCAGCAGGGACCGCGAACGAGATCTACAGTTATGAAGGCGCGAGTCACGCTTTTGCAAATCCCACCGGCACCCGGTACAACAAGGCGGCCGCGGAGAAGGCCTGGAACCGAACGGTTTCCTTTTTGAAGACCCATCTGAAGACACCCGCAGCTAAGAAAAAGGAATAGGCTGGTAATTGGTCTGACACTCGAGAGGTGAGGTCTATATGCTGTTGTCTCTGTTTCTTGAAGTCTACACCTGGATATTGATCGCCAGGGTGTTTATGTCGTGGTTCAATCCCAGTCCAAACAACCCAATGGTTAAGTTCGTGATGCGATTGACGGAACCTGTTCTGGCACCGATTCGGAGGATGTTGCCTAATATGGGTGGGCTGGATCTGTCTCCGATTATCGTATTCATCGCCCTCATTTTGCTAAAGCGTTTGGTTCCTTAATTTCCGGAGGTGATGTGGTGGGAAATGTAATTGCGTGTAATTTAAACAGCTATCGCCAATACCGGGAAACTGGCTACGAACACCTTGCGAAGATTGGCCTGCTGAATGTGGAAATTGCCTGCCCAGAGCGAAAAGACATCGCCGCAGTTCAGGCGGAATTGGACCAATACGGTCTGACAGCGACCAGTATGATCATCAGGTGCCAGATGGACGCCGATGACACGGTCCACAGGTTTACCCACGAGCTGGAAACGGTTGCGGAGATGGGCGTGGGCCTGGTGTTCACTAGTGTAAAATCAGGCGGGATCGATAAGGATTATGTCTACGGCAAGCTGCAGGACATCGGTGATGCCGCGGCCGAACGGAATATTGTAGTGGCGATGGAAACGCATCCGGATATGATCACGAATGCGGATGTGGCACTAGCGACGATGGCGGGTGTGAATCACCCCAATATCCGGGTCAATTACGATACGGCGAATATCCACTACTATAACAAGGGTGTGGACGCCGTGGAGCAGTTCGAACGGGTTCTGGATTATGTAGGGGCGGTCCACCTGAAGGATACCAATGGCGAGTACGAGACCTGGCACTTTCCCGCTCTGGGTGAAGGCGTGGTGGATTTTCCTGCGATCTTCAAAATGTTCGGGGAAACGGGCGCCAATGGACCCTACACGATGGAGCTGGAAGGCATAAAAGGTGAAGAGGTCACACGTGAAGGTGTGGAGAAACGGGTGGAAGACTCCCTGGCCTATCTTCGCGCCAACGGGTTGATGGATTGAGCCCAGACGACAGGTTGACAGGAGATCGATCGAGGCCTATGATTCTTGCAGTTGATATCGGTGGGACAAACTTCAGTCTGGCGCTGGTTTCCCAAGAAGGCCAGATCCAGCGCAAACTGACACGGTCCACGGACCGCTCCGCGGGCGCCGCCTGGATGATCGACCGAATTCTGGAGGAAGGACGATCCCTGCTCGGCGGTTCAAGTGTGTCCGGGTGCGGGATCAGTTTTGGAGGACCTGTCGATTTCGATTCTCAGACGATTATCAATTCCACGCATGTGAGCGGGTGGGATGCTGTAAAGCTGCCGGAGCTAATTAAGAAAGAACTGGGTATTCCGGCTTTGGTCGACAATGACGCAAATGCGGGCGCCCTGGGTGAGTTCGTGTTTGGCGCGGGAAACGGCAGCAGAAATCTCGTATACTATAATATTGGTACGGGGATCGGCGGCGGGATCATTATCGATGGCCGGATCTACCGCGGCTCCGACGGCAATGCAGGCGAACTGGGTCACGTACCCATTCTGCCAGACGGTCCGCTTTGCGATTGCGGGAACCGCGGCTGCCTGGAAGCGCTCTGTTCCGGGACGGCGATTGGACGCCGGGCGAACGAGGCGGTAAACAGACAGCCCAGGCGGGGCAAAGGGATCAGGGAAGCGGCCTCCGGTGACGTTACGGCCAAATCCGTGTTCGACGCGGCCAGGAAAGGGGACAGATTGGCGCTGGATATTGTAAATGAGATCTGTCTATATCTGGGGATGGGGATCGCGACGTCGATGAATGCGTTCGCCCCAGACTGTATTGTCGTGGGCGGCAGTGTGAGCAAGGCAGGCAAGATCTTTTTCCGACCGCTGCGTGAACAGGCGGATCGCTTTCTGATGCCGGTGCACCGCCCTCATTTGAAGGTGGTTCCAGCGCGACTCGGAAATCGATCGGGACTGATCGGAGCTGCGGCTCTGGTGATGGAGGCGCAGCTTGGCGTTTGATCCTGAGGAAGCAATTTTGGTACTGTCCAAGTGTGACAAGAAGCTGGGCAGACTCATCAAGCGAGTTGGACCCTTTCGCCGGGAGCGCCGGGGCAAGGTAGATCCCTTTCAGAATCTGATGCACGCGATTATCTATCAGCAGCTTTCGGGCAAGGCGGCCAATGCCATTCACGGCCGGGTGGTTGCGCTGTTCGACGAAGGTGATGGACCGACTCCGGACGTACTGCTCGAACTTCCTGACCAAGACCTCAGAGATGCGGGGATGTCCAGAGGCAAGATCGCTTCTCTGCAGGATCTGGCGAGGAAGATGCTGGACGGCACGGTGCCTTCGGCCAGAAAACTCAGGCGCATGACAGATGAGGAGATCGTCATCCGGATCACAGAAGTGAGAGGGATCGGCGAATGGACGGTTCAGATGATGTTGCTGTTCAATCTGAGACGTCCCGACGTGATGCCTGCGGGCGATCTGGGTGTCCGGAAGGGATTTCAGCTGACGTATGGTCTGGAGGAGCTTCCGAAGCCGGAGGCTGTTATGGAATACGGTGAGCGTTGGCGGCCTTATCGTTCGGTGGCCAGCTGGTATATGTGGCGGGCGCTTGAACTCGATGATTGATACAGAAGGGAGCGGGAGATGAGTTTCAAGACCACAGATCTGTGTGACGCGTTCGAGGACGAGGTGCAGATTGCCGAACCCATTTTCCGGGATTTCGGAGGCATCAAGACCTTTGGCGGATTGATCGTAACAGTGAAGGTTCACGAAGACAATGTGCTGGTTCGCGGTCTGCTGGAGACCGAAGGCGACGGGCGGGTACTGGTGGTGGACGGGGGTGGTTCCACCGCTTGCGCATTGATCGGCGATCAGGTCGCGCAGATCGCATGTGACAGCGGTTGGTCCGGTATCGTGATGAATGGGTATTGTCGCGACTCGACGGATATAGCGGGTATCCAGGTGGGTCTGAAGGCTCTGGCTACTCTGCCGAAACGGAGTGGAAAAGAGGGCAAAGGCGCGAAAGATGTTCTGTTGTATTTTGCAGGGTTGGTGTTCCGGCCCGGAACCTATCTTTACGCAGATGAAGACGGGATACTGGTGGCAGAGCGGGATTTGCTCAATGCCTGACCGCCGGATCAATCATGAAGCCGGAATCGGAGAAATCACACGATGAATAGATTGACAGTATTCAGATGGTTGACCTGCAGCGCACTGGTATGTGCCCTGGCTGCGTGCGGAGGAGATTCTTCTACCGACGACACACCAAGCGGGACACCGCCGACACTGGTTACGGATTCAGAATACACAACAACGGGCTCGGGGCTGAAATTCTTCGATCTGACACCGGGAACAGGAGCGAGTCCAACCACGGGTCAGTCCGTGCAGGTTCACTATACAGGTTGGTTGACGAACAGTGTCAAATTCGACAGTTCCCGGGACCGGAATCAACCGTTCGTATTCGTGATTGGGACGGGTCAGGTGATCGCCGGATGGGATGAGGGTGTCGCCACCATGAAGGTGGGCGGGAAGCGGCAACTTGTGATTCCCGCGGCGCTCGGGTATGGTGCGAGAGGTTCGGGTGCAATTCCTGCAAATGCGACACTGATCTTCGAAGTGGAACTGCTGCAGATTCTTTGAACACAGGAGGTATAAAGATGGCCGACTCGGCGTATCGAGCCGGGATTGTTGGGCTGGGGTTTATCGGCGGTGCGGACCAGGTGTCGGGAGACGCATTGGGGCAGCGAGTGGAAGACCTGGACGGGACGCACGCAGACGCGTTTTTGAATCACGCCCGTGTAAACCTGTCTGCCGGATCCAGCCGGGACGAAGGCAGGCGGGGCCGGTTCGAAAAACGGACGGGCGTGAAGACGTATTCCGACTGGGCGGAGATGCTCAAGACGGAATCTCTGGATCTTGTGGGTGTGGCGACGTATGCCCCGGTACATTCGGAAATCGTAGTGGCCTGTGTTAAAAATGGCGCAAGGGCGATTTTTTGCGAGAAGCCGATTGCCACCAATATGCGTGACGCAGACCGAATGCTTCAGGCGTGTGCGGATGCGGGTGTTCTGCTGGTGATCAATCACAATATGCGATTTCATCCGAACTGCAGGCGGCTGAGAGATCTGGTGGTCGACGGAGGTCTGGGCGAGTTGACGTCTGCAAGTTTGCAGTGGGGAAGCGGCCGGCTCGGAAATGTGGGCACGCATATGATAGATGCCATTCAGATGCTTACCGGGCGCCCCCTGGAAGCGGTGTCGGGACATCTGGATCTGGCGGGTAAGCCGGACTGCAGGGGTGAGGCGTTCAGAGATCCAGGCGGCTGGGGAATGCTGCGGTTGGGCGGCGGATTGATCTGTACAGTGGACGCGGCGGATTATGCGGCACTGCCTCCGTCGATCTGTGTGAACGGGACGGAAGGCCGATCCAGATTGAGCGCGAAAGAGGTAACGGTGGATTACACCGACGGACGCAAGGAACACTGGCCTGTGGAGGATGACGGGATGTCGTCGATGGATCGGGCGACAGGGGAGATTGTGGAATGGTTGGACAGTGGCGATGGATTCCCCTATGACCCGGTCGAGGCGGTTCGGACTCTGGAGGCGATCATTGGATTTCATGCTTCCCACGCGAGGAACGCTGCCTGGACGGAGCTGCCCCTTTCCGGGACGGATCGGGATTTGGAAGTTCAGAGCGGCTGAGGAATTTTTGAATATGCAAGGTGACGGCGGGCGAGTGTTTCTCGCCCGTTTTTCTTTAACTCAGCAATGGAGATTGAGATATGATCCTACCCGGACTCGTACTTCCTGACGACACGCAGGAGAATTGGGAGGTGAGACGCGAACTGATTCGGAAACGGATCACGGATTTCCAGGGCGAAGTGTGTCAGGCCCCTGTGGATCTGGATGTGGAAGTGCTTGGAGAAGAGGACTGTGGATCCTACGTGCGGAAGAAGGTCTCCTATATGATGGCGGAGGGGGATCGGTCTTTCGCCTACCTGCTGATGCCGAAGGAGATCGAGCAGCCAGCGCCTGCTGTGATCTGTTTTCACGGGACGAATACGCTAGGCAAGGATATCATGATCGCCGAGTCGCCCGAGACGCGAAACAGAAATTACGCAGAGAAGCTGGCCGAGCGAGGATACGTGTGCCTGGCGCCCGACTTTTTCTGTGCGGGAGAACGGCTGGCCGAGGGTGAGCTGCCGTATGACAAGAACCCGTTCTTTGAACGCTTTCCAAAGTGGTCCGCCCACGGGAAAGGGGCGTATGACGGCGCACGGGACGTGGACTATCTGTTGACGCTGCCCGAGGTGGACGGGAAGAGGATCGCTACGATCGGCCATTCGCTGGGTGGGGACCGAGCGGTTCACACGGCGGTTTATGATGAGCGAATCGCCTTGGTGGTCTGCAGTTGCGGTCTATGGCCGCATTTTGGATATCACAAACGCGCAATGCACGCGACGGGATATATCAAAGGGTGGGAGGACAAGAACCCGCTGGCCAATTTGCGCTTCAAGGAATATGCACGTGAGTTGAAGGATTATCCCTACGAGGTTCACGAGATATATGCGATGATTTCACCGCGTCCGCTGCTGCTCACCTATGGGTTCACAGACAGCAATACCAACAATCTGGTGATGAATCACGAGGTGATGGAACACGTGCACCAGCTCTACAAATTTCTGGGGAAAGAACACCACTTCGCGCATTTGTTTCACGGGGATGGGCATGATAGCTTGCCGTGGGTTCAGGAGATGATGTATGGGTTTTTGGGGAGGTATTTGAAGGGGGATGGGTAGGGGAATAAGGGAACCGGTAATGTGAATTAAGGCTGATATAAAGAGTTAGGCGAAAGCGCTCACCCTCAACCAAGAAAAACTTTTGGCACACAAAAACAAAAACCCACAATTCCAAAATGATTGCGGGTTGATAGAAATTACGATATGCTCTGTAATTATTTACGTCTTTTGATAAGGTGTAATGACGTTCTCCAACATTGGAAAATGTTTCTTGTTCAACGTGACCAATTTTGCTTGTCGAATATCAGCCGTTGCTGCAATTAGAGCATCTGCCAAACCAGTACCGTGACTCTTGTTATAATCCCTGCGATATGTGCCACCTCTAATAGCGATCTCCCGATTAACAGGCACGATTTCAAAAGCTTTCAGGAAATTTTCTAAAGCTTCACGCTCTGGTTCATCACGGAGACCAGAATAAAGTTCTGCAACTACAATTGAAGATATCAATAATATCTCTGATAGATTTTCAAGATATTGTACCACATCTGATTGATCACGCAAATAATCAATGATGACATCTGTATCAAATAGCAATCGAATAGCTATATTTTACAGCCTGTCCCATTCGCGTCTTAGTTCCTCAGGTGAAGGTAAGTCTGTTCTGTTTTTCCATATACCACGCGCACGCTGTAGCAGAACTTGCCGATCTTCTTGTTGAAACTGAGAAATCAAATCTTGAATTGTATCACGTAACAATTCATCCTGGCTTTTGCCCCTCTGCCGTGCGAGGGTCAAAAGAGAATCGTTTTCTTGATCGGTTAGGTCAATATGAAGAGTAGCCATATGATTTCCTTTTTAGATGTCTCAAACAATATGTGAAATATAACCCATATCTGGGTATATGATCAAGAGGATAATAATCCAAAAAAAGCAGATTTATGTGGCGTGTGCTGTTTTTATGCCCTGAATGTATCTTGATCGACGCGAATCTCCCAATGCGCCTTCGGCTAACAAACCATTGCAGTTCACTTCCCCACAACCACTCAACCCAAATGGCCGCAAGTTATTCATTAAGCTGATGGATAAAGTCCTGATCACTTCTTCAATGTGCGGCCACTATCTGCAATGGTGGCCGTCAGCCCACATGTTGTTCTTTTAGAAGAATAGATGTGGGAGCCAAAACACCGAACCACCCCATTTAGACCTTGTTCTTTGAAGGAGTGAGTCATGCCCGCTGAAGTGGAGCTGGTCAAATTAGAGGAATCCCAAATTCAGCAGGCTGGGGAGATGATGGCCCGATCTTTCTTTGACGATCCCCTTGTTCAATATGTGTTACCGAATGAGGAAGATCGGAGAGAATTGTTACCGTTACGCATGATTCCTTTGATTCGGTACTGCGTTCTTTATGGCTCAGCCTATACAACGGCAGGAAACTCCACCGCTGTAGCTGTTTGGCTACCGCCAGACCAAACACACATGACAGAAGAAAAGATCAAGCAGGCAGGCTTAGATCAAATAGTCAAAATAATCGGCCTAGAAGCATTGCATTGCTTTGAGACGGTGAACGAATACGTAGAGGCATTTCATTTAAAAGAAGGGCCCGAACCACACTGTATCTGGCACTCATCGGCGTGGATCGACAATTCGACGGCAAGGGTTTGGGCAGTGCCTTGTTGCAGCTCATTCATGAACGCGCTGATGAAGAAGGACAGCCGTCATGGACTTGGACAGTCGGGGTACAGAACCTGCCATTTTACCAGTGCAACGGCTACCGGATCGTAACTGAAGGAGTAGAACCAACAAGCAACATCCGGTTTTGGACTTTTAGGCGCGACCCATTGAAGTGAAACAGAAAGACTAGAAAACTCAAGCCAGTGATGTCCACTCCGTTTTAGCTTTCCTGATGACAAAAACAACACGGATGCTTAGCGGACTGGTCCTGGCTCCAGTCGCATTGCTCCATCCGACCTAACTTGGCTTCACCAATTTCGCGCTCGGCTGAATCGTTAGAGAAAATCTAACATCAGATGCACGATCTCCACCTAACCACCTACCCCCACACGGCCCTGACTGATTGCTGGACCGAATGTAAAAGCATCGGATCTCATTTAACGATGCACAGCCGTGCCATGCAACTTTTCCGTTAGAGTTATTGGGTTTGTAAGAGTTCATATCATAACAACATCTGGGCAAACCAGATTCTCTGCCACAGTGCAAGCACCTTGTCATTGTCTACAGGTTTCTTTACATTTCTAATGTAGATACTACGGTCAAGGTCGAATATACTGGGAGCGCAGATGCCTGAAATCGCTCGGTTTTTTGGTATCATTATTCGGATGTTCGCCGAACCGAGAACCCAACATAATTGACCTCATTTCCACGCATATTACCAATATGATGCCGCTGTTTACGCAATTGATATGATAGAATTGATTGCAGGCACTCTTCCGCGTCGTCAACAGAGGCTTATAGAAGCCTGGGCTGAATTACATCAAGATGAACTTTTAGATGTTTGGAGTCGGTTGCAAGCGGGTCAAAGGCCTTACCAAATTGATCCCCTTCGATGAGGAGTATTTTTGTGAGTCACCCAATCTATCGTGTCATTGGATTTGAGATCGTGTCCCCTTATACTCTGAAAATTGATTTCGATGATGGCACATCACAGACGATCAGTTTTCGTTCAATTTTGGAGGGTGAATTACTTGGCCCATTGGCAGATGAAGCCATATTCGACCAGGTAAGAATTGACCCTGAAGTTCATACGTTGGTTTGGCCAAACGGTGCAGACTTCGATCCAGCGGTTCTTCACGATTGGCCTGATCACAAAGTCGAATTTGAAGCGATGGCTAAGCGTTGGTCTCAAGCGCTGGCAGAGAATTAATAGAAAACCAGAGGAATGAGTTCTGACACTCAAATTCTTTCTGTGATCGTACAAACCCCGGTACATCCCCCAACAGCTTCACGACACATTTAAAAACCTATCCACCCACGATCTGCCGGAAAGCCGCCGACCCCGGAACTACCACTCATTTATTGTGAGCAGATGTGGACAGACCTCTTCCTTCAGGTTGAGGTTTTTTTTATTATTCTGAGGGCAGGCAGTCTTGAGGAGTATATGTGGCGGGGAACGGTCAGTGGACACCGGCATGGCTTTGAGCGCGAGTGTAGCTTCATTGCTTACGGGGGATCAAGCAGGATTGACGCCCGTTCGATCGAACACGAGTTGCTGCCAGGTTTTCTCAGTGAGATCCAGTTGTGGAAGCACGATCAAGTCCCGACGAAAGTGAGCCATGGACACCCTGCGAGATCGATTTGCCAGGAGCCCGATGTCATGTATCTTTACGAAGCCTTGAGAGAATACATTAATGAAGAACCGGGGTAAGCTCTGATTTGGATTGCCAACGAAATGTGGATGTTTAGGGGGAGTTCCAATCCAGGGCATTGAGGCAGGAGAAATAGCACGCCGGTCACTCATTTAAAGATTACATTCGCACTGAACGTATCGAATTTCACCCGTCTACAGCCACTGCGAGGGTCTCTCAGATCCACGCAATACAAAGGAAAGGAATCACATGAAGGCATCTGATCCATTTGAAAAAGGTCTCGAAGCCGGGGAGGCAGCAGCCTCTGCTGCCGGAGGGGCATCGCAGAAATCAGAGGGCAACGGACGTATGTATGTGCGCACGCAGGGGTTCGGGTCGACCGATGCCGAGCTGCGATTTCTTCAGCGCAACGGTGTGAGCCATAAGGCGGCCACTTTTCCATTTCATGAAGGCAAGGGTTGGGATCTGGATGACCTGATCCAGGAAAGGGAGCGACACGAGTCCTTTGGACTCACGCTGGATATGAGCGTGATGCCCATTTACAGTCATTTTCCAAACATCATTTATCATGGAAAGAGCCCGGAGCGTGACCGAGAAATCGACCTGGTCTGTGAAATGATCCGGACGGCCTCGCGTGCCGGCATCGATTCCCTGCGTTACAACACCTGCGTTCTGAACATTGACCGAACAGAGAAAGAAGTGGGTCGTGGAGGCTATGTCTATACTGCGTTTCGTCTGGACAAGGTTTCAGCTGAGGAGCAGGCCAAGCTGACCGAGGCCGGTCGTGTTACCGCAGAAATGCACTGGGAACGCATCGAGTATCTGCTCGAACGTATGATACCTGTAGCTGAAGAATTTAAAGTTCGAATGGGGAATTCACAGGAAGATCCTGCCGTCCCGGCCGGTTACAGAGGCGTCGACAAGGTTTTGAATGACTTCGAAGGGATGAAGCGGTTTGTTGAGATCCAGCGCAGCCCGTATCACGGGTGGAACTTCTGCGTGGGCTCGGTCGCTGAGGGACTTAAAGATTCGGCCAATGAGATTTTTCCGATCATTGAATACTTCAGCAGCCGCAATACGATTTTCCTGGTTCACTACCGGAACCTGCTTGGCGGCCTCCACAGCTTCCGCGAGGCCCTGCCCGATGAAGGAGATATGGATTTCTACCGGGTATTGAAGGCGCTCAAGGACACAGGATATTCGTACGGTATCGATCCAGACCACGTCCCGCGCACTGAGGACGATCCGATGGGTTATTATCAGTCCTACGCGTATTGTTTTGGTTACATCAAGGCGATGATTCAGGCGGTTTATGCTGAGGGTTGAGCATAGATGACGGCTGGAAGGTAACCAGGTTGAAGATGCCAGAAGCATCAGGTAGCAGAAAGTCCATTGGCACAACCGATTCTGTGTGGCGCCTGGGCAATGGTGGTTCCGTTCACTGAGTGCGGAAGGTTTTCGACAATGCCCAGGCTCGATTTGCCGTTTGGATTCATCGCGGTTCAGTTGGCGTTCGCAAGGCGTGTGTCAACACTTGCGAATGTGAGTTTGGGATCAGCGCTGATCGACTGCACAATCATTCCGACACTGCTCAACATCGAGGTCACTCACGAGACGGCCGAGAAGTGTGTATCCTGGCAGGGTTTCTTGAGAGGCTTACGGGAGGCGTATGTTCCGGATCGCTGGGCCTACGATCATTATGTAGAACGCGAGAGGAGGGAGCCAGAGATTAACTCATCGGAGGGGTATGGTTGTTTCTACTACAGCTACCCTTTCCAGGATCAACCCAAGGTGCGTCTCCACTTCAGGCCGGTTGATCGTTCCGGCAAGGGTGCCCTCAGTTTGGAGCAGGTTCCTGCGAGACGGGCCGAACTCACTGCGCTGTTCCGTGAGATCAGTAGCAAACATCCTGATGCTGAGACTGTTCGAGGCGGCTCGTGGCTCTACAACATCGCGCCTTATTGTAGATTGTTCCCGAGCGAGTATATCGCCTCGATGAAGCCGGTCGGGTATGAGCTTCAGTTCTGGGCACTCTGGGGTCAGTTTCTGAAGGGTGGGTTCCGGCCAGACTTCGAGGCTATCGGTCGCTTCTGCGAGGCGATCGCTTTGGCTAGGACACCGGAGGAATGCACGCAGTGTTTTCCTTACGAGGCTATGCGTCCAGAGTGTGATATCGGGCACTTTTACCGATTCTTTGAGATATAGTTATCGCCCGCTTCCCATAAAACAGAAAGGCGGCCATAAGGCCGCCTCAAATAAACACCTGACATATCGAGTTTAAGCAAGTAATAGTCGTCTACCCTTTGGTTCTGGAATTGGATCACCAAATTCTTTTGCCGTATTGATCCATAATTGTATCGCTTCTTGCACATTTTTCAGTGCATTGTTTTGCTCCTCACCATGAGCCATACAGCCAGGCAGTTCTGGAACCTCAGCTACATAAGTCTGATCTTCATTGCTCCAATAGATGATTATTTCGTATTTTTCCATTGTTCTTCCGCCCCTAGATACAGTCAATCAGAAGCACCAAATTACCAATAGATATGCCAAAAATCCGGATGCATACTAAATTTCAGGGCTACAGTTTGGGTAATGATACTATGTTTTGCTTTTTTATCAATAGAGCAATCAGACAAGGTAAACTTGTCTAACCGCCAAGCCAGGAAGCAACTCCTATCACGCAGGCCCTGTGTACATTCCCATTCCACTCATTCCGCAGCCTGCCGAAGAAGCATCGTCAGGTTTGCATAATCACACCGACAGAAGCTGTTTGATCATTTGACACAGTCAAACCAGACGAAATCAGATTGCCTTTTGAATCTGATGCTGTATTGATTCAGTCTAAATACAGTAGGTGGATGAAGGACTTAAATGACTGGTCCAATTGTGATGCCATCGCATACCTTAGAAAGCCGCACCAAAATGGCCAAATATGAGTTTTCTTTGATCCTGAAGGGTCAGTTGGAACTGACCGAAGAGATCGCCGACGAACTGTTTGAGGCCGGCTGTGATGATGGAACACCGGGAATCTGCAACGGTATCCTTTCCATTGATTTTCATCGTGAAGGGAATTCGATGGAGGCCGCAATACGATCTGCCATTTCAGATGTGAAGACTGCAGGTTACGAAGTTGAGCGGGCTGAGATTGCTGCTGAAGCGATGTCACAGCCTGTGTAGAAACGTCCGGATTGACGCCGGAAACATGGATCAAACAGATGAGCCCTTCATATTGGTGCGTAGCTATTGTGGCCCTTTGAAGGGCTTCACTGTTACCTGCAAAGAGGCCTCGTCATGTGACCTAGGAACAAGACGGATAACCCCAGGTGTCCGGAAGAGATCAAGATCAAGTAATAGCTCACCTGATGTCGAAAACCCGGACAAGGATCGCTCCGACGATCAAACTTAGGTGGCAACACGAGGCATTCCAGGTGTTGCTGTTCAAATCATGTTCGGCAGACGGTATGTCAGAAATCCTGACTGAACGACTCCAATGGACAAATGGGACAATTATTCAAGGAGATGTTTGGTGCAATCGATTTCAGGGAAAGTTGCAATTGTTACCGGTGCCAGTTCAGGTATTGGCGCCGCCACCGCTCGCTTGCTGGCTGGTGAGGGATGTCGTGTGGTTTTGGCTGCTCGTTCAGCTGACAAGTTGCAGGCATTGGCGGAAGAGCTGGGAGATGGCGCACTTGCCGTAGCAACCGATGTGACAAAAGGATCAGATGTTACCCAACTGGTGGAACGGTGTATAGAGGCGTTTGGAAAGTTGATATTCTATTCGCCAACGCAGGGATCTACTTTTCGGGAAAGGTTTCGGAGTGTGAGCCGGAAGCCTGGGAAGATATGTTGAACATAAATATCAATGGTGTGATACGATGCGCGCAGGCTGTACTGCCGCATATGATTTCGCAACAAGGCGGCGATATTGTGGTGACCAGTTCCATTTCGGGTGTTCTGGAAGGGAGTGGAGAACCGTTCTATGGGGCCTCCAAACACGCCATTAAGGCATTTACACACATTTTGCGGAATCAGGTCGCGTCTGAGGACATACGGGTTGGTGTTATCGCTCCAGGGACTGTGGCCAATGAGTTGTGGGGCATTACGGAACCTGAAAAAATTGAAGAAAGGGTGGCTGCCCAAAATTGTTTGCGCTCCGAAGATGTGGCGAATGCCGTTCTTTTTATGCTAACGCAGCCGGCAAATGTGGCTATTCGCGATTTGGTGATGATGCCGCAAAAACAAACGGGTTAGCAACAGCAATTTTCCCGCAAAGTTTCATCGAGCCCTACTGCCGATTATTCCCAAACGAACATATCGCTTCGATGAGGCCGGTCGCGTATGAGCTTCAGTTCTGGGCGTTATGGGGTCAATTCCTACGGGGCGGATTCAGGCCGGACTTCGAGGCCATTGGTCGATTTTGCGATGCGATCGCTGAGGCGAAAACATCGGAAGCTTGCAAACGGTGTTTTCCTAACGAGGTTATGCGTCCAGAGTGTGATGTCGGGCACTTCTACAGATATTTCGGGACACAGGTATGATACCGAGCTGAGCGTGTGGAAGTCCGCGACACTCTCATCAGCCACAGGGCGCCTGGCGTCATTGGACACACCCGAAAGTGTGTCATTCAGGACACGACGATTCAGAAAGACTGACGATGGTTGAAACTCGGCAGATTCGGGAAGAAGATTATCAAGGTATCGTACGGGTAGCGGACGCCCTGCCGGATTGGTTCGATTCGGACGCTCGGGAACGTTCCATTCCAATCGACCTCAAACACCATGACGGTTTTATCGCGGTAGCCGATGGAAAGATCGTCGGATTTATTACCCTTTTCGTGGCAGAGGGTAGGCTTCACATCAGCTGGCTGGGCGTCAGTCCAGATTACCACAATCAAGGCATTGGGAGTGAGCTGCTGAAGCGGGCGGAAGCCTTCGGAAAACAGCGTTCTCTGACCGAACTTGCGACGTATACCCTGGGCGATGGGGTCGACTACAAACCATACGAGGCGACACGACAGTTTTATTTCCGAAGAGGGTTTACTATTTACCAGAGGAACAAAACGGATAACCCGGGTTGTCCGGAAGAGATCAAGATCAAGAAGCTGATCGACTGATGTTGACCCTTTTACAAGTGAAGCAAGATGATTGAACTCACAGGCAAGCACGTTGTATTACGTCCACTCGAGAGAGCACATTGCCGACTCCTGTGGGAACGTTACGAGCCCGAGATTCAGTTTCCTACTGAACCACTGAATGTAGGCGCGTCGGTAGAGGGCGCTGAAGAATGGTTTGAGGACATTCAGGCCAAGCATGGAAAGACCCAGGTCTACGTGGGCATATTCACTTCCGCGGGAGACCTTGTGGGAGAGGTCCAACTCGCGAATATCGATTGGCGGAACCGGACCGCCAATGTCGGAGTTGGAATGACCAAACGTGAAGATCGCGGGAAGGGATATGGGACTGAAGCGTGTCGACTGTTGATCCGCCACGGTTTCGACCAGCTGGATCTTGTGAGAGTTTGGTCAAGAACGTACGAATACAATGAGGCCGCGCAGAAGCTGCTGCAAAAACTCGGATTCACGCTGGAAGGAAGAGAGCGGGCTGCAGTGTACTGTTCCGGGAAACGTTGGGCCAGGCTGATCTATGGACTTTTGAGAGATGAATATGAACCGGTTCAGTCATCCGGGAGGCACGTGGAAGAAGGTTAATCGGGTCCGGGTCTGACAAATATACCGTCATCCACTCTTTGGTTCCAGCAGTGGAGCATCGCACTCACCAATTCTCCAGCACACATCCATCAGAACTTAGAGGAAATACCTAAGCTATGCCCAATTCAGATACGCAACGTCAGTGGGAAGCTCTTGCGCCGTCGTGGATTCAGCGGATCCGGGAGGGCGAATCCAATCGTGAGGGTCTACTGGATCGCTGGATGATTGAGACTCTGGGAGACGTGACCGGGTTGCGGATTGTGGATCTCGGTTGTGGTGAAGGCAGGTTTTGCAGGATGCTGTGCGAAAGAGGGGTTTCATACACGCTCGGGATAGATTTGTGTGAGGAGATGATCGAGGGGGCCCGGGCACAGAAACATTTCGATGCGGAAGATTACCTGGTGGGGAATATCGAGACGCTGGATGGTGTGGAAGCGGATTCCTTCGACATCGCTGTGAGTTATGTCAGTCTGGTGGATGTCGAGGATTTTGATGGGGTGGTGGCGAGTTCCTTTCGCGTGCTAAAGCCGGGTGGACGATTCATTGTCTGCAACCTTGCACCTATGGCAACAGCGATGAACAAAAGGATCACCGATCCCGATGGTACGCGAACGGCGTTTCGTGTGGATCACTATTTGGATGAAGGTCCGCGTGTCTGTCGTATTATGGGTCTTGAACTGACGAATTTTCACCGTACGCTGTCTACTCAGATTAATGGTTTTCTGAATGCGGGGTTTGTGCTTAAGGGAGTTCGTGAACCTTTTCCTGACAAGGAAGATCTGGTCCGGTTTCCTGAACTCACGAATGAGCTTCGGGCACCAGGATTCGTGATTTTTGATCTTTTGAAGCCTGTGTGAGTAGTTGGATTGGTGAGATCGGGAGAGGGTTTTGTTCAGTCTAATTCGTACAACACTTCTTAAAAATATATAACCTACCCTTCCTTTCCCTTCCGTCTTCGACGACCAAACTTTTCACAGACGAAAAGTTGGCAAAAGTCTCCGCTTGGCGCGGGGCCAGAGGGGCCGTGCGAATTGTGGTTGTGGCTTCACGGGTGATAGTGGCCAGCACGGTTTGGATGGATAACAGAGGTTGGTACTTGGTGGAACCGCGCACAGCATACCGGCGGTGATCGCCCGAGTGATTGATTTTGCATTAGACTTCGCCTTTGTGCCCTGAAGGGGCACCGCATCTTAGCCAGGGGTCCCTGGACCCCTGGTAGGGAACGGCGCACAGCATACGCTGGCGGGAAACCCATAATGGGGCCCCTCTACCGATCGGGAGTCATATGAAGATCTCTGATATAAAGACGACTGTTCTGAAATCACCCGAGTACCCCAATGGCGCCTGGGTGCTGGTCCGGGTGCAGACGGCATCGGGTGAAGAAGGAGTCGGAGAGTGCTTTGTACCGGATCGCTTCGGTAAAGGTGTTTTTGCTGCGCAGGCGATTGTTGAGCATAGTCTGAAGGATGTGGTGCTGGGTCAGAATGTGCTGGAGACTGCGAAGATCTGGCAGCGGATGTATGAGGTTTGTGGGAGGCTCTACGACAGGAGAGGTCTGGCGCTGCACGCATTGAGCGGTTTGGATATGGCGGTACACGATGCGACTGGGAAAGTGTTGGGACAGCCTCTGAGCGTTCTCCTGGGTGGGCGGTTCAGAGACCGCGTGAAGCTTTATGTGAGCAGTGTCTGGGTGACGGCAGATTCCCCGGAGCGATCGCTGGAGGATGTTCGGCGATATGTAGGCGAAGGCTACCGGGCGATCAAGTTCTACGGATGGCCCGATTTCGGCAGCGACAGGAAACGGGATACGAAGCTGCTGCAGGAGATTCGAAAGGTGGCGGGTGAAGGGATCGATCTGATGCTCGACCTTGGACGACCAGGAAGTCTGTCCGAGGCGATCGGTATGGCTCGGATGATCGAGCAGTCGGGAGCGGAGATCGCGTGGTGGGAAGAGCCGCTTTCGAGTACAGACGATCTCGAGAATCTTGTCGATCTGAATCAGCGAACGGATGTGACGATTGCGGCCGGGGAATCGGAGATCACTTCATTCGCGATCAGGGATCTGTTGCGGCGAAAGGCAGTGGGCGTCGTTCAGCCGGATCTGTCGTGGGTAGGTGGGATTACCGAGGGAAGGCGGATCGCAGAACTCGCGCGATTCTGGAATGTGCCGCTGGTTCCGCATAACTGGGGGACAGCGATCAATTTTGCAGCAAGTCTGCATCTTGTGGCTTCGATGCCGGGCGGCGAGTTGTGCGAATATCCTATTACACGAAGAACCTGGGGTGATGACGGAGCGGATTCGCCGAGCCCGATGATGACACGCCTGGCACGAAATCCTGTGGACGTGCGGGAGGGTTACGCGCGTGTGCCGGAGGGTCCGGGGATTGGCATTGAGCTGGATGAGGATGTGGTTGCGGAGTTCACCGTGCGCAGTTGACAGACAGGGCGGGCGATCAGGAGAGGGTTTGATCCATCACTGCTTTGAAGATGTCCATCGTACTGATGATACCGACGATGCGATGATTGTCCGTGATGAGGATCCTGTGAATCCGGTGGTCGTACATGATTTGCACCAGCTCTTCGACCGGTGTTTCCAGACCGGCTGACCAGACCTCGGTGGACATGATGTCTTTTACCAGCAGGTGCTCGACGTCGTGAAGCGCGAATTCGTCCCAGAAGGTGTTGTCGCGGACCTCGAGCTGCCGGTGATAGTCCGATGAGAGGACAGGACCCTCGCCGAAGTCCTCGTCGTGAAGGATGATGTCGGTGGTAGAGACGACGCCTACGAGCGCCCCTTCGCTGTCCAGAACAGGCACTCCGGTGATCTGGTGCTTTCTCAACAGATGAACCAGATCCTGCACGGTGAGTGTGTCAAGACCACAGACCACGTCTGCCGTCATAATGTCCTTCGCACAAACTCCCATTCATTATCCTCCCAATCACGCGTTCTGATCAATCCAGCAGATGTTCGGCCGCGGACCTTCCCAGTATGTGAATCGTTTCGAGCTGTTCCCGCACCTGGGGATCCTTCTGCCAAGCGGTGGGCTCGATTGTGATGTTTGCGTGTTTCACCTGACACCCACTCTCGTCCTCTTCGATGGAGATGTCGACATTCTTCAGCGGGTCCTTCACCTTCCAGATTCTTTTCAGAAAGAAGGACTGGGGATCTCGAGAATTTACGAAGAGGATACCGTCTACCGGCAGTTTTTGTCCTCCCTCCTGTGCGGTTTCAGTTTCCGTGGCTGAGAATGTGAGTTCGGTATGGAAGGCCTTGTTCGGTATCTTTGGAGCCTCAGGTTTTTTCTCCCGACCTTCAAACATTTTGTCGATCGCCTGTTTCTGTTCCTCTATCTTCTCTGCTAACGGTTCCACATAGGCGTTGACCGCTTCGGTCAGCTGCTGTTTGATTTCCTTGAGGGGCTTGTCGTTTCTGTCCTTCCCTGTCTTGAGTTGAACCTTTGCTTCGGCGTCCTGAGCCGTGAGCGCACTAACCTGTTCAACGGTGAATCCAGGATATATCGATCCCTTAACGATGATGTGCATTCCAGATTCTTCGTCGCCCGCGTCCTCTTTCCCCTCCTTTGATATCTTCTCCCAGTCTTCGATCTCCCTTTTGCGATCTTCAATTGCTTCTTCGAGTGTGGATTTTCTTTTTACCGCCTGGAGAAACTGCATCAGCAACCGGGTTTCGATTGCGCCGTTGGGTGCCTTTTTTTCTCCATTGTAAAGGGCGGCCCAGTAGGTGCTCTTTTTAACACGCTTCTCCAATTCCTCCAGGTGTGTTCCCAGTTCTTCCGTAAGCGTCTCCAGTATGGTTTTGCTTTGCTGAATGTCCTCCTTGAATCTGTCCTTGTTTTCGTCTTCATCGTCCTCTGAAGAGAGCCGGACGTGGGTGGCACTACCCTTTTCGTCTCCGATGTTTCCCATCACCTGAAGCTTGCTGCGGAATGATACGACGCCACCGGAAAGATTGCCGTCGACCAGAATGTCCTGCTTTGCATTCAGCGCGGCGCCATAGCAGTGGGTCTGAATCATGATGCGGTTGGCGTTGATCAACCGCCCGCCCAGAATATCCCTGGCAGCGACGATTCCCTCCGCTTCAATTGTGGATTTTTCCATCTGGTGTGTGATCTCATTCTTTTCCGAACTTTCAAGATTGTTCAGTTCACCGGCCAGATACGGCTTGGGAAGCCGATCGCCTGCAACCTGACCGTTTACAGCCAGATTTCTGACACGAACAGGGGCGTTCTTTTCCAATGTTCCCGGGGACCTGGCTTGACCCACAAACACGTCCTCAGACGTGAAGATTCCGAACCCGGATTTTACGCCCTGTTTGACCAGGAAGTTGGTGGCGGCGACACCGGCTCTGGGCAAGTCGCCGGTGATGGCGTTCACCTCCTCTACTTCCATTTCCTGGATGACCCTTACTTTTCCGTGCTCATCCTCGCGACAAACACCTGTGATGGTGGCGAGGAGTTCTTTGTCCCTTACTTCGGTATTCGCACCGGCAATGTTCTTCAGGGACACATCCCCGGAGTGGTGTTCGGGCTCCACTTTCTCGCCTCGTACATCGCACCCTTCTTTGCCGCTTTCAGGCGGGTGGTGCGTTACCAGCACATATTTTTCTTTGACCTGTCTGATCTTGCTTCTGGATTTGAGCTGATCGGCCTGTCCCAGCGTGTGGATCGGCTGGCCACCCGTGTTGAGTGCGTATTCGAGTCTGCCGGGCTTGTCTGCCTCCGGGGCCTCCCCTTCCGCAACAATCCGGGTAGACATTTCGTCCGAGCCCGCAGAGGCCCGCTCCATAAATTCCTGGATCGCTGCAACGATCTCTTCGTCCTTTACCCCGTACGTGATCTCCCGGCGCGACAGTTCCTCGTCGACCTGTGTTCTGAGCAGACTTCGGATGAGTTCGGCTTTGACCTCATCCTGCAGGAGGCCTGCCATTGCTTCGGGATCGGTCGTTTTTATCCCAAGACCCGCTGCAAGGCCTGACTTGTAGACGGCTGCCCTGACAAAACAGGGCAATCTGACGCCATTCAAAATGAGGTGATTCTTTGGAGGAGCGGGCGTTTCCTTCTGTTCGGAAGGCTCCGATCCACGCCCTTTTTCAATTGCCGTATCTTTCTCGTCGGGGGCCATAAGTAAGTGTACTCCCTACAGGATACGATTCTGGCAGTGCGTCGTATGGTTAGAAATATGAGGGGGATCGCGGGAGATGTCAATAGACCGTGGGGTCTCACTGAAGACGAGACGTTGTGCTCTTGCACCCGTAATTGATCGTTTGTATCTTGCCCACGCGTCACTGATCGAAAGGAATTCCGACCCGCCAGGAGGTTTTCGAAGAAAAGCTTTGCAGTGAGCAAACAGACTTTTCCGCTGATTGTCGCGTCCGGTAGCAGTTATGAAATGGGGTATGCGCACGGCGCGCAGGCCTCGGACCTGATTGCGCGTTATGTGCTCTGGATCGAGCGCCAGACGCGTAAACCCAGAGATGAACTATGCAGGAATGCCCTTGCGTTTCAACCGCTGATTGAAAGGTTGAGCGCCGGGTTGATGGAAGAGATTCGGGGATTGGCCGACGGCGCAAAGATCAGTTTCGAGGAGGCCCTGCTGTGTCAGGCCCGGGGCGAGGCAGCGCACAGCGGATCGACCGAAGGGTGCACGGCCTTTGCTGTTACTGGCAGCGCTACAGCCGATGGGAATGCGCTGGCAGGACAGAATCAGGATCTGCCCCCGGAGTTCAGTGACGTGGGTATCGTGCTTCACCTGAAACCATCGGACAACAGGCCCAGAGTGGTGATGTTCACGTTCGCTGGTCAGCTAGGATATTCGGGGATGAATTCCCTGGGGATCGCCCACTTTGCGAACGGACTCTACAATTGCCCGTGGCGGCTGGCGCTGCCGCACTACCCGCTGAAGCGCGTGTGTCTCGAGCAGGAAAATCTGGACCAATGTGTGGATATTCTGGCGTCTCACCCGGCCTGTTCTGCGGGAAATATGGTGTTCTGCAGCGGCTCTGGGGAGATCGCCGATGTCGAGATCAGGTCCGACGATGTGTCCAGATATTTCGGAAAAAATCCGGATGTGCTGCTGCACACGAACCACTATTTGACCGAGGGATTTCTGAAGCACGAAGACAATACGCTGAAGGATTCCTGCCCCAGACTGGATCGCGTCGGGGAGTTGATCGATGAGCACCTTGGCGGGCTCACGGTGGATGTGATGAAAGAGATTCTGGCCGATCACTCAGGAGATCCCGCCGGCATTTGCAGGCACGGGGCCAAGGGGATGCATTCGGTTTCGGGATATATCGCTGAACCGGCCAAAGGTGTGCTGCATATTAGAAGGGGACACGGGTGTATCGGATCGTGGGAGGAATACGAAGTATAGTAAATAATATGATGTAATACTATATGATAAATTTAGTTGGATAATTTGAAGCTGAGTATAGATATAACTGCATATAAATAAGGCATTACTGGAAATAACATCAAATCAAAGAAATGGAAGCTTGAATTTTTCAGTCGACTGGACTTTTTATTTTCCAGTCACGCAGCGGGAGATGGCCAAATGCTGACCGAAGAACAGAAGCAGAGCTATGAGGAGAACGGGTTTCTGAGGGTGCCAGCCGTTTTCGACGCCGACGATCTCGAGCAGATGTCCACGGAGATGGAGTGGATTTTTGACACGTGGGCAGATCACGATGCTGCCTGGCAGGGACCCTGGCGGGAGACGTATATGGACGATTCCCAACGGGCTTCAGCGAAGCTGGTCGCGATCAATGATCTTCATTCCCGGATCTGGTCCGGGTTCGCTTCCGACAGCCGGCTGGTGGACGCGGTGTCGGATCTGGTGGGGGACGACGTTGAGCTTCACCACACCACGCTGCACGCGAAGCCACCGGAGGTGGGCAGTCCGTTCCCGCTGCATCAGGATAACGCCTTTTTCGCCCACGCTGATTCGGGGTATGTGGACACGATTATCCACCTGGACGCGTCACCGGAAGAAGCGGGCTGTTTGCGATTCGTCCCGGGCAGTCACAAAAAAGGTCCCCTGGAGCATATCCGGGACGGCGCGCCACACTTGCCTACCGATCAATACACACTTGCGGACACTGTTCCTGTTCCCGCTGAAGCAGGAGATGTGGTGCTGTTTCATCTGTGGACGATTCACGGTTCAGACCTGAACAGATCCAACAGCTGGCGCCGGGCCGTTCGCCTGGGCTATCGAAATCCGGCGAATCGGCAGCTGGACGGCCACGCGCTGGGTCGCTTTGGCTGGATGGTGAAGGGGCGCCGCCCGAGGGTGGACGCCACACTCGAATTGAAACGATAAAGGGAGGTTGGAATGGGAGCAGATGAAAAGGACGGTTTGAGATGGATCGGATTTCCAGAAGAATCGGTCGAAGTGTGCGGTTTTCCGTGGTTCGAGGAGATGTCTCCGCGGTTGTGGCGCTTCCCAGACCGAATGCAAAACAAGATGCCCACGGATGTTTTCGAAGCTGGTAAGCAGACCGCGGGTGGGCGCTTGCGTTTGAGGAGTGACACGGGCGCGCTCTCTGTGCGGGCACGGTTTCCCGCGTTGTCGATCCGTACGAATATGACCCAGTACACGGCGCACGGGATATCTACTTACGTGAACGGCGAGTGCTGGTCCGCGAAGATCCCGGGTACGGAGGGTGGGGAGGTGACGTTGTCCCTGTTTTCCGGAACACCCAGCGAGTTCAGGGATATTTGCATTTACCTCCCGCTATACGGTCCGGTGGAAATTCTCGAGATCGGTTTGGACGAAGGCGCCAGTTTCGAGTCTCCGTCGTCCTTCAGGCTGGACCGTCCGGTTGTGTATTACGGGAGCTCGATCACACAGGGCGGGTGCGCTTCGAGACCGGGTCTGAGCTATCAGGGTATGGTGGGGAGAGCGCTGAATCTGGATTACGCGAATTTCGGGTTCAGCGGTAAGGGGAAGTGTGAGCGCGAAGTCGCCGAAGCGCTCGCGGAGATAGACGCCTGCTGTTTTGTGCTGGATGTTGGGCAGAATACTTCGGTGGAGGAGCTGGACGAAAGATTCGTGCCGTTTCTGGACACGCTGCGGGACCGGAGGCCTGAGATTCCTGTTCTGGCGACCACCCCGATTTTCTACAATGCTGAGCTGTGGTCGACCGGACACCAGGCCGGGGTCAATGCGAAACGCAGCATCATTTCCGAAGCGGTCGCCAATCGGAATGACGGAGGGGATGATTTGGCGTATCTTCTGGAGGCGAAAGATTATCTCTGGCGTGATTTTACGGACGGCGCGGTCGACGGAGGACACCCGAACGATCTGGGGTTCGCCCGGATGGCCGAGAATCTGGGTCCGGTGCTCGCGGGCGTTCTGGGATTATAATTTGCTCAGGTGCGCGCCGGATGAGTCTATTCATTAATATGACACGCAGGGGAGGGCGGAATGAAGCAGGTTACGTTGATCGGTGATTCGATTCGAATGGGATATGAGAAGACCGTTCGCCAGGAACTGGAAGGGGAGGCAGAGGTGTGGGCGCCCGGCCCAAATGGAGGAAACAGTGGGAATATTCTAGAGCACCTGGAGGCGTGGGCGATTTCGCGTCAACCCGATTTGATTCACATCAATTGCGGGTTACACGATCTCAAGAAGGAGTTCGGTGAGGAGCGGCAGGCTATACCGCCCGAGGAGTACGCGGAAAATGTTGAGAAGATTCTGCAAAGTCTGCTGCGCGACAGCAACGCCACCGTGATCTGGGCACAGACGACACCGGTCAATGAGATGTGGCATCACGAACGGAAGGGATTCGATCGCTTCGAAGCAGACGTGATCGCCTACAATGAACTGGCGAAATCCATCTGCAACAGAGTGGGCATTCATGTTAACAATTTGTATGATGTGGTCAACGAGGCAGGGAAAGACAAGATCCTGGTTCCGGACGGAGTTCACTTTTCTGAGGAGGGTTCCAGCATACTCGGACGGGCAGTGGCAGAGACGATTCGAGCCCGTATGAACTGATGCGCTGCCTGGATTCAGAAGAGAAAATTACCCCAAAAACGCCCTTTAAATGGGCGTTTTTGGTTTTTTCTACAAAAATTCACATATTTGGCTAAAGATACTCAACCTTTCTGCCGATAGTAAGAGAGGGGGAGGTATCCAACTTCCGAGAGTCAGGGGTTATCTGAGGTGAATATGCATTTGCGGAAGCTAAATCTGCTGGTGATGGTCTGCTCGCTGCTGTTCGGGGTGAACTCCGTACGTGCCCAGACCATTACGTTGTTTCCGGACGAGATTCCCAACGGGATCGCTGCCGTCTCCGGTGACCAATATCACCAGCGGTTCGATATTACCCTGACGGGGAGTCCCATTCCGCAGAGCAGGGCGTTTACCATTACGATTCCAGCAGAACTGGCCGTGGTGACGAATTCCGTGACCACGACGACGAGTGGATCGAATCTCAGGTCGTTCTTTGCCGGCTCTCCCGCCAGCAATCGCCTTGCGTTCGGCATTACGCTTGTTTCCGGAATTCTGAGTGGATCCAAGGTGACCGTGGAATTCGATCTCACCACGCCGACCTCCTTTACAGCAGTCACCAATGGTGGCAAGGTCGACACGAGCTATACCGTCGACTTTTCGGCTGGTTCCAACCTCACCGATACCAATGTGCGGGTGGCCAAGCATCAAAACCGGCCCATCCGAACCGTTTCATTCTCTTCACCAGATTCGACGGTGGGGGATACTACCAAAGGGGGCGGCCGGTTCTACAAACTCGCCTTTCCCAGTGCGGGTCTGCCAGATCCGAGTCATACCGGGATATCCGGACTTTCGGTTTCAGCCGGGTTTGGGGATACCCGAACAGATGTACTCTATACCTTTTATCTCTCACAAGACTCCGCTCTGGTCAGGCGACCGCAGAATCTCGATCCTGTAGCCTTCGCCTCCTTGATGTCTGACGGTACAGGTGGTGGTCCTCTGCTTGGCACCCGGCAGAGGGAGAGGGATATTCCCAACACGTTTATCAGGGAGAATTTCGTTACGCTGTTCGCCGCCGCGGGAAGGGATAGCGTGAATGGCGTCATCTCTCTGGGTGGAACGGTAGACGATGCGGTCTATTACGTCTATGCGCTCGCTGATCCGGCGCCAGGGCCGTAACCCATCTTCCACCTATACGGGCACAGGCAGCGCGAAGAAGGGATATGATCCAACAAAGCGCGGTACGTTCTCTGCTGACTTTTTCATTGGGCGGAGCGGTCCCCTGCTGATCCAGCACCCGCCAGAGTTTGTGGTGGTGGGATGGGACTATGATGTAGACAACGGGGACAGCTTCGACAATACCGGGATCATTCAAGTTCCCAGCGATATCATCGGGATGGCAGACGTCGACGTGAACAGGAAGGACAATCGGGACATTACGATCGATACGGGTTCGTTTATCGCGAAGGGGAATGCCTTCAACAGTGTGGAAAATGGCTTGACTCCCAACGCGATCTCCTCGCTGGATCTGCTCTTTATGGCTGAGGATTCCGACAATCCTGCCGATTTCAGAATGAATATTTTCCTGTCCACCCAAAGTGGACTCACGCTGAATGACTTTGGGGAAGAATCGCCCTCCATTGAAAGTCTCGGTAGTGCAATCAAGGTTTCTGGAACAGACACGTTGACGATTAACAGCCGGAAGCTCAGTTTCAATCCGGTGGTATGAGATTCTGCCACAAACCTGGTGACCGCCTTCATTCCCGAGGGAAGCTATTCGGTCTACTTCGCTGCGACCGATGGTGTTCGCAGAAGCCTCACTCAAGTTGTCAACGACCCGTTCATCACCAGTCCCACCTCGACCCAGCTTTCCGTTCGGCATTCACCGGAACTCACGGCCGATACTTTTTCGCTGAATGATTTTGACGGCAGCGGTGACGGTGATCTGGATGTGGTTACGGGTATCGACGTGTCGCAGATGCAGACCGACGCGGACGGAAAAGATCTGATTGCCGGTCCTGCCCAGCGATATGTCACCATTTCCTGGGGCGAGCAGGGCCTGAATGGTGATCTGGATATCGATGACGACGCGACCATTGCGTTCTACTACAGCACACGTTCAGATTTCAGGGATTCCAGAGGGAGCAAGGCCTACACAAGCGGCAATTCCGACGGTTCGGATCTTCTGAATGACATCACGGAGTCCCGGGCAGATACGCACGAGATCGGCAGGATTCAGGAAGATCCCGATGGGCAATTCGACAACCAGCTCACCTGGGACCTCTGGACGTATCTGTCCCCGGAAGGCACGGTCCCGCGCACCGGGGTTCGGTACTATGTCTACACGCTTTTCTTCAAGGGCGGAAACGCTGAACGGCTGATGTCGCTGACACGGTCCGGAACGCTGAGTTCCGCAGGCACATCGATGGCGATCAGTTTCCAGAATCCACCCTACATCAGGCCCCTTGAACCCTCACGTGACATCATTGTAACCGTGGACGAACCGGTCCTGGTTTCGTGGGAAGCAATGGATGTCGACAATGAAGAGGCAAGTGGTCTGACCGCAGTTCCTGTGGGGACGAGTGGACGGGTAGAGCCCAACAGTCGAAATGACTCACCCAACATACGGGTGCTGCTGACTTCGGCAGATTTCGGAGAAGTGACCGCGTGGGGATCCATCACCAGCTTCACCCAGGTTCATCGATTCTGGGTGGGCAATTCCGGCGACGGATCGCTTGTTGAAGAAATCGAGTTGAATGAGGGAGTAGACACCTCGTTCGTGCTGGTGGGCAACCGGATGCGGAACAACCTGTTCAACACTGCGGGAATCGGCGGATCCTCCGGTACTCTGGCATTGCAGACGAACAGCGCAGTAGGGGAAACATACAATGTATATTTCGCGATCGACGATGGCAGAGACGGGTCGGTGGCGGACGCGGTTAACGGAAGTGGTATCCAGCAAACGAACTTCGGCGCGTATTCTCCTATGGTGAAGGCCCCCGGGACGATCACGTTCATCGGCACGGTTCCGGCCAGTCCGTCGACGAGCACGCGATTTATTATGCCGTCCCGACTGGAGGTCGCTGCAGAGGAGGTTTTGAAGTTCCCGATCATTCCGGAAGTCAGTCCCTCCGGGAAACAGATCAATGTGGTAGATCTCTTCATTTCGATGGACGCCGACAAGTTCGAAGCTATCGATCAGAATCCTAACACTGCGGGCACACAGCCCTACTCCCTGGGTGAAAACAGCGGTATCAATGCGGCCAACGTACAACAGAGCGCGTTGGTGATAGATGGCAGACTGTTGCTGGACTTCATCTACACGGATGTTACAAATGGGCTGACGTTTTTCGATGGTCGCGCCGTACTGGCCATTGCGAATCTAAGGGCGAAGACCCTTACCGGAAGCCCAACTGTGGTGACCGAGATCAGTCTCGACAACAATGGAACACGTGTGACGAAGATGCTGGACGCGAACAATGTCAATGCAATCGCTACGGTTCCTCCTCCTACCCGTGTGATTATCAATCGGCGTGCCGAGATTACCGGGAAGGTTCCGCTCCAGGGGAGAGACAATTCAGCCACGACCGTGACATTCATGTTGCGCCAGGTTGGGAGTTACAACACCATTACCGACCAACAGTTCGGGTTGAATGATACGGATCCCACGAAGTTTGGTGTGCAGGTGGAGACGACGGATTCAGATGGCAAGTTCGTTCTCCAGAATATTCCATCCGGCCGCTATATCCTGATCGCGTCGGTTCCCCGGCACCTTACCGGTCACGATACGATCGATGTTGGCCCGGGGTTGGATCTCAGTGATGTTCTCCCAACGCGTGACGGAGACGGTGTTCAGCGTGCCGCACTGCTGGCGGGAGACGCGGCAGGGTTCGTGGACAGTACCGGCGCGAGCATTCCCGACAATTCGATCGGTTCACCCGACGTGAATGCAATTAATGCATCCATTTTTCTCCAGTCGAGTGAGGCCGGCTATAACACCTTTGCCGATATCAATCAGGACAGTATCGTAAATGCAACCGACAAGGATTTTGCGACTGCCAATACAACAGACAACACCGGTGCGGCTGGAAACGTGCGGCCGGTGTTCCCCGCATTCAAGCAGGTACTCGTTGAGGGCAATAATGAGGATGCGAAGATCCTTCTTGCGGATTACCCTGAGGAGGTTGTACGTGCAGGAGATTCCTTCGATGTGACAATGAAGGTGGTGGGCGCACACGCGGTTCGTACCTATGAAGTCCACCTGTCTTACGATTCGACCAAGGTGGCCGTGGAGGCGATCGTTTCCAACGGGTCTCTGTTGAAGGATTACCTTACAGATATGGTGGTCAAGATTTCCGATGGGGAAGTGGGATTCGCCAATTCGATTATTGGCCGTACACCAGTTGGAGCTTCGGGCGACGGCACCCTGGCGACGCTCCGTTTCAGGGCCATCAAGCGGTCTGCCGAAACTCGCCTCGCGCTGGAGGATGCACTGCTGATCGATGTGGATCACGTAGGTGTGAAGCCGGTGGTTGAAGGGGAGGCGACCATTCTGGTGTCCAAGGATCCGATCATTTATCACGACTCTGCAGGCAGTGAGATTCGAGGTCTGATCCTCGCCAATACAGATCCTACAGTAGACTTCAACGATTTTGTGGTGCTGGTCAAGGCGTTTGGTTCCGGGATGAGCGAGCCGGATTTCGATCTTCGTGCCGACCTGAATGCCGACGATCGTGTGGATTTCGCAGATTTTGTGATTCTTTCGTCTGACTTCGGCAGAGTTGCGGTCGATGCGCCGGCCTCGGGGCGAGTCAACACGTCCGCCACTTCGACAGGCGTCAATTCGGGTGCACACCTGGGATTCAGACTGGATGACCAGAGGGATGGACAAGTCAAGATGTCGATCGGTTTGGAGGATGTGTCTGCTCTGCAGGGCTGGGGATTGACGATCAAGTTTGATCCCGACGCGTATGAATTCCTGGACGCCAGGGCGCCCGGTAGAAACTTCCTCGAGTCAGAAGGTGCCAAAGCGCCGCTCTTCCTGATCCATCGGGAGGGAAAGGACAGGATTACTCTGGCAGGCGCCATTGGAAAAGGAAACAGTGCAATCGGTCGCGGTACGATTGCAGGCCTCACATTCAAACGACGAAGCGAATCGAGTGAGGCCACGTTCGAGGTGATCCACGCAACCCTGTTCGATTCGAGTATGAAGACGAATATGTTGAAGTCATCCGATATGGCGGTGACGGACAATGTCGATTCCGCATTCGCGTGGCTTAAGGATGTGCTTAAACCGCTTCGGTCCGGGATTGGTTTGTTCTCGAGATGAGGTGAATCAATCCGTTTTACCGAGCACGGGAAAGCCCCTGGATTTTTATAAATCCAGGGGCTTTGTCGATCTGGCCGGTGTGGGACTTTTCAGCAGCTACTGCTCATACTGGAGAATCGCGTCATCGGCCGATACGGGACAGGGAACGAGGTCTGCTGATTTGTTGTCCGAAAGCTGCGGGTTGTTTAGCGCATTGTAGCAGATGATGAAGGACCTCCTGTGTTTGTCGGAGGTGTTCGGCGCCGAGGTGTGCAGCAGATTGCAGTGGAAGAAAAGGACGGATCCCGGTGACATTTCACATTGGACACGTTCCAGTTTGTCCTCCACCTGGGCGATCCGTGGTGGATCGGTACAGGTCTGGGTTCCAATTTTGATATGGTCCAGTCGACCCAGGTGATGTGATCCTTTCAGGACCTGGAGACACCCGTTTTCAATGTTGCATTCATCGAGGGCGATGAAGGCGCTGACGAGATGCGGATACATGAAGCCTGAATTGTACCAATATCCATAGTCCTGATGCCATTCCCACGCGCCACCTTCTTTTGCCTCCTTGAGCATCACTTTTCCGTGGAAAAAGGCGGCTTCCTCACCCAGCAGGATTCTGATGTTGTTCACGATTCTCGGGCATGTGGATACGGCGGTCCAGATGTCTTCACCGAGTTCGTGCCAAATCGCCAGTTTCGCCGGTCTGCCAGCCGCGTCCGTGGTCTCCCGTGTCGTTTCCGCCACGCGCGAGCCACCCTCAACGGCTTTCAGCAGAATTGAAACTTCCTGCGGCGTGAATACGTTTTCAAGCAATACGTATCCGTCCTGGTGAAAGGAGGCGGTTTTTAGATGGTCGAGATACATTCGCTTTATGACTTTCGTAGAGGGTCTAAACTGCCTTTTTGGAGTACATCGGTTTTTTCAGAGTGGTCTGGATTTCGTAAATGGATCCGGACTTTGGCGCAGGGGGAAGGGGGATTCGAACAGGGACTTCCCGAACTCTGGGTTCGAGCGTCGGCTGGCCAGATACGAGTGTCGCGTTGAATTCATCCCAGGATTTTACCGGTTGCACAAGCGGCCAGGCGTCTGCGGCGCAGTATTGGAATAACAGCAATCGTCTCGGTTTGCTGGAGGTATTGGGCGTAGACCCGTGGAGCGTTCGCACGTGGTGTATGGATATGCCACCTGCGCCGACCAGTACCGGGACGGCATTCTCTGCTCCGAAATCCTCTTCCGTAACCGCACCGGCAAAATATCCATCCTGATGATGACTCAAGACCCTGCCTTTGTGGGATTCGGGTATGACCAGAAGACAGCCATTCGCCTCGGTCATTTCGTCTATCGCCACACCCACTGCCAGGATGTCGTCGTTCGTGTGCGGGTAGAAGGCCCAGTCCTGATGCCATTCGACCGGGCTGCCGAATTCGGCGGATTTCATGTTGAGCTTGTGTCCGTTGCACCGAAGATCGGGACCGATGAGTTGGGAGACGATGTGGAGGATCTTTTCATGATGCAGGGCGTTTTTGTAAACTTCGTGCTGATGCACGGGATCTTTAAGTCTGCGGAGTCTCGGGTTTTCGGACGTATGACCTGGCTCGAGATCGAATATTGTGTCGCTTCCTGATATCGACCGCGATTTTTCCACGAACTCATCCGTTACACGACGGAGTTCGTCGAGCTCGTTTCCACTCAAGACATTCTCAACGCCCAGATAGCCGTTTTCTTTATAAAATTCCCTGTCCTGGTCTGAAATCATCTCCGTATCCTCTTTTTATGTGTTGGACCCTGTTGGGGAATCCTTTCGGCGAACTTCAGAATATATGTACAAACAAGGTGGCAGGCAAATGTCCACTTTCAGGAATCTGTCAGGAAGTGACCCTGAATATCAGAAATCTGAAGTGTAAACGAGATCCGGTAGATTCAGGAAATTGAACAATGCGTCAGGTGATGATCGTAAACCTAAGTTTTTTATAAGTATAGGGGAAAAGTCGAACGGTGACGCCCACGATGGCACAATGCTTGCAAACTGGATCGAGATGTAAGGAACTGGTCCACTGTTTATGGAATAGATTTCCTGGAGTAACGTGATGAACGTGAATACATCCACCTTCCTGGCTGTGAGCATCCTGGCACTCTGCAGTTTGAGTACGACAGCGGAGGCCAGAGAATCGGCTGTTCCGGATTCTGCATCTGCCATAGAAATACTCGATCGAAAGATTGGAGATCTGAAGACCGAGTTTCGTTTGAGAATCACAGCATCGGAGTTTCTCTCTGAAGCCACACTGTTTGATGAACGAATGCCCCAGGGCAGGAGGGTGCTGCCGAACGACAGGATTCAGAGCGGGCTTGAATTCAGTACGTTGCGACCGGAATTGGGTGTTGAGGTGTCGAATTGGGAAACCGGCGCCCACACGGAATTCAGTAAGGAGGAAGTCGAGGATCTCCTTTCTACATTGATTCGTCTTAGAAAACGGCTTTCTGACAGGGCACACAAAACCGGTAAGTAGATGTTTCCTGGCGGGAACCTGAGGCCGCATAAAAGAGGAGTGACAGATGTACAGAATATGCATTTCGATTCTCGCAGTGTTGACCTTCTGGTCTCCAACGATGGCAGCGGAAGGTGATGACTATTTTCCACTCACGGCAGGCTCGACGTGGTCCTACACCGGCAGTCCACTGAAGACCGCCCGGCTGGTGCGGGTGATCGATGTCGAAGAGTCGGCAGAAGGAGTGGTTTTCGTTTGGGACGGGTTTTCAGGGGAGCGAGTGGTTAGAAAAGACGATGACGGGAAGGTCTACTACCGGTCCGGCGATTCCTGGGAGCTGTTGTTCGACCTGGGTGCAGAGAAAGATGTGTCCTGGACGATCGGCGGCCCGGAAGGCGATCTCCTGGCGGGTTCGGTCGCTGCTGTGGTGAGCCGCGAGGAGGTGGTTCGGCTGCCGTTCGGTGTGGTAGAGGAGAGTCTCCATTTGGCCATTCGGCCCTCTCCGAGTCTTGCCGATGCGGGCTTGCTGGAGATCTGGTTCGGTCCCGGGCTGGGTGTGATCAAGTGGGTGGAACAGACTTTTGCGGGTCCGCAGACGTACGAACTGGCCGGCAGGGGCGTATCAGGCTCGGGAGGTTCGGCGGATACCACAGTGGTTGGTTTACCCGATTCTTCGGTGGTCCTGCCGCCAGGGACAGTGGATCCCGATTCGTTTGTGGTGCTTCCTCCTCCAATCGACCCCATTCCCACACCGATCGATGGTTTCCCGAATACCCACGCTACTTTTCACGAGGATCTGTTGGCAGAACTGGCAACCGACCGGCAGCTTTACACCCCGGGTGATACGGTGAAGGTTCGTTATCGTCTAACGAACCGGGGCGAAGACGTGAGCTTGATGTTCCGATCCGGTCAGGAGTTCGATGTGATTCTGGAGGGCGCCAATGGCCCGGTGTGGAAATGGTCAGAGGGACAGATGTTCATTCAGGTTTTGCAGAGCCGGACCTTGAGTGAAGGGGGTTCGACTGAATTCGAAATGCAATTCGTATTGCAGGAGGAGTGGGTGCGACCGGGTGATTCCTTCCTGCTGACCGCATTTCTCGCCGTCAGTGCGGACGAAGCGGATGCCCTGGACAGGTCGCAGACTGAGGCGGTGGTGAAATTTGCGACAGAACAGGACGGCGGGATCTCGCCTCCCGGTGTGCCTTCGGGCAGGGTGCTTGCCGAAATGAAGGTGGATGGCGATGTGTTCGATGGCTCCATCGAGGTAGCTTACCGTTTGACGAATGTGTCGAATTCCCCTCTGGTTCTGTTTTTTCCCTCCGGGCAAAGATACGATCTCTATATCGACGGTCCGGGTGGACGCGTCTGGACCTGGTCTGCGGTGATCGATTTTATCCAGGTGGTCACGGAGATGACCCTCGATCCAGGTGAGACCTATGCCTTTGAGGAAAGCATTACGCTTCAGGAGACCGGTATCCGTGAGGATGGGGCCTACGTGCTCGCCGGATTTCTGGCTGTTGCTGTGTCCGATTCGATCCACATTTCCCGTTCAGAGACCGAGGTTTTGCAGGAGTTCGTGGTGAACCGGGAAGGGGACGGAAGTGGAGCGTGGCCCCCCGGTCCTCCGCCTAACCCCTTACCCGGTTCACCTCTTGACAAAGGTCTGAGGGTCGGTGTGGCTCTGGATGTGGGTAGCGATTCGGTTTCCGTTCTCTACAGGTTGGTGAATGCTGGAGAGGAAGCGCTCCAAATGATGTACCGATCCGGTCAACAATTCGATCTGGTGTTGGACGGTCCGGATGGCGAACTCTGGAGGTGGTCGGAAGGTCGTGGGTTTAGCGACGCACTCTGGGAGGAAAGCCTCACGCCTGGCGACTCTCTGGTGTTCAAGGAGTCCTTTAGCAAATCTGTCCTTGGAAATCTCGAGACAGGCTCGTATGTGCTTTCCGCATTCGCCGCAGTGACGCCGGATGTTCAGGGTGCACTGGCGCGTCACGAGACGGAGGCGAGGATCAAGTTTCGTGTCCAGCCGGGAGATGTCCTGAATCTGGTGGACCTCAAGGCCGAATCGGATGACGGTGGCGTTGGAGCGTCCGCCGATTTCAATACGGATGGGTTTGTCAGTTTCGCGGATTTTGTAATGTTTGCGGAGGCTTTCGGAAAAACACAGGGGGCAGCAGGCTTTGTGAGTGGGTTCGATCTGGACGGTGACGGCAAGATCGGGTTCAGTGATTTCATCATGTTCGCAAGGGCGTTCAATGGGTAGGCAGGTGGGCAGAATGCGTTTCAAATGCAGGGCGTTCCAGGGAAAGATGCGTTGACTTGAATACTGGGCGAAGTTATACTAAAGGGGCGCTAATAGCGCCCCTTTCTTCTTTCATTATTGAGGTAAATAGACACGATGGCAGACCCGAAATATGCCGACGGCTTGATTGGGATAACCCCCGCGGATCCGATCCGTGCAGGAGACCTCGGGACCTGGAATCTGGTTATGGTTCTCGAGGAAGAGACCCTTTCGCCGGGATCGGCCATCAGGATTTCGATACCGCAGGGATTTTCACCTCCCCAGGTCGATAATCCGCTGGCGCCCGGTTTCGTAAGTGCAACCGTGAGTTCCGCGACCAGTGCGGTTTCGCTTTTGGTGGACCCGTTTACGGCCGGGGAGTTCGATTTGCACACCGGGCAGGGCCGAACCAATGGGGTGACCCTGTTTGTTGAGCGGGCGCCCCTGAAGCCCGGAGATCGTGTCAGTTTGACGTATGGATCCCCACAAGGGAAGGCCTTCGCTTCTTCATTTTCCGGCAAGTCGACTTTCGAGGTCTACATTTGTGTCGACGGCAGGGCTTACCCCGAGAGATTTTTTCCTCTGCGTGTTTTCCCTTCGCTGGTGGTTACCAGTGGGACACCCGAGTCACTCGAGGTTTCCGCACCCAGCAAGGGGGAGCCGGGTGCACCATTGGCCCTGCGGGCGATCCTGCGGGATAGAATGGGCAACCGGTGTTCGGGGTGGACCGGTTGGTTCAACATCCTGAGCGATTCGCCTGGTGTCCAGATTCCCGCATCGAGCAGGCAGGAGGATTCGGACGGAAAGGGTGTGCTCCTGCCCGTAAGTCTGGGTACTGATGTGTCCGGTGTGGTCCGGCTCAATGTGACAGAAACAGAAACCGGGTTGACGGCCGAAAGCAATCCGGTTTTGGTTGGGGAGTCCACGCCGTTTTGGGGTGATCTCCATGCCTGCCTTCCGGAGGATGAGAATTTCCAATCCTCTCTTGATTTCGAGTTGCCGGTAGGCACCACTCCCACGCTCGACCAGACGTCTTTTCACTTTCATACGGAGTCGTCACCGGATACCAGTTTGTCCGGTCCCGGTCCGCTGCACTATTCTGTGCCCGATGCCGGAAGTGATGAGATGCTGTCATCGCATTTGTTGGAGATCTATTCCTGCTGGGGAAATCGTGAGTTCTGGGGTGCGAGGCGTGCAGATACGCACCCGCTCAGGCACCCGGAACGAACGGTACACGCGGTGTTGTCGCAAGGTATTATCGCCGGGTTCGCAGCCGGCAGCAACAGCAGATTCGGTATTGCGGAAGACGCACCTCGCGCCGAGCCCGGAAGGGGTTATCGATCGGGGCTCACCGGGGTTTATTCCGAATCCGCCTCCCAGGAGTCCCTTTTCCAAGCTATGCGGGAGCGGCGGTGTTTCGCTACTACAGGACCGAAGATCATTCTCAGAATGGATGTGAGTGGTCACGAGATGGGGAGAATTGTGGAGGTTCCGGCGGGCAGCCGAGACTTGAGGCAGGAACGGTTGCTGAATGTGAAAGTCAACGGTACTGCGCGTGTCGATCGAATAGAGGTGGTGAGAAACAACATCGAGGTGTGTACCTATCGTGGAGAAGGCTCCGATGTTGCTTTTCAATGGACGGATCGCCAGGATCTGGACTCGATATCGCTCCCCAGGCATATGGGTCGGGGCGCTTCCACCTGCTATTATTTCGCCCGCGTGATTCAGGAGGATGGCGAGATCGCCTGGTCCAGTCCCGTATGGTTTGTCCTTAGAGGATGACAAAGACGCGAAGCTGTGAGTTCGAGACCTGTCAAGTGGTGATGAATGGTTGTTTTATACTGACTTGACACGAGTTGAAGGTTTGGTTATTTTTTAGGTATAGAACGCTACCAACTGTTGAACAAGCTATGGGCCCACTTCGGTGGAGGCTTGTTATTAGAGGATTGTAGCGATGCCGATATTTGTTTCAAGATTTTCTACAGGACGTGTTGCGGCGTCAATTTTCAGCGTGTACAGGGGCGTGGCGCCAGTCAAGTTGAGCGGCCGCGCACTGCGAGTGTTGAAGAGCGCAACCGCGCCGAACGCACGCAGGATACGGATACCCGCCAGGCCGGGCGGGCTTCGGGCAGAGATGGCTCGCCCGGTGCTTCGCAGCAGGCAGACGAGGTGCGTACGAGGCTTCAGGTTGGCCGGGATCGGACAGCAAGTGGCGGAAGCGCAACTGGATCCACGCCCCCCCCTTCCGGCACATCTACAGCTGCCGCGAACGCACGTACCGAAGCTGCCCGGACCACGGGATCTGAGGATACTTCCAGGACGGGTTCTGTTGCCTCACGCAGGCCGGTGTCAGCCGGAGTTGGGATCGAGCGCACCAGAGCCGAACGTAATGTTGAACGTCCAGGGAGACTGGGTGGTGAACGAGAAAGCCCTGCTTTGGCTCGACTTGAAGGTCTCAGAACAGCAGCCCGACAGGCGAGAACAGGTGGGGTTCAGAACGCGCAGGTCGGAGGAAACGCCAATGCCGATTCCGAAAGTCAAGCTGCCAGGCTGAGGGAGTTGGATCCGGCTGTCGCAGAAGCGGTAAATCGTTTCGAGCGCTTGCGCACCGTGGCTCGCGAGGGTCGTCCCCGTGGAAGATCCGGGGGTGTCGCTGAGGACGAGGGCAGTGCGGCCAGTCAGGTGTCCAGAGGCAGAGGACAAGGAAATGGCCTGGCGGGTTTGTCCACCACGCAGGCAGCGGAGGCACCACCACTTGACCGCGGGGCCGATGCGCGGATTCGTCTTGTGGCGAACGCTTCGAGAGGCAATGGCGCAACTACATTCCGGGATGCGGACAACGCAACGGCGCCCTCCGCGGAGCAGATCAGCAGGGCGAACACAACAGAGGAAATCAGGAATAACCTGCAGGGCAATTCCCGTGAAATTCAGCGCGGACTCCTCAGAGATGCAGATACTCAGACTAGGGCGAATACCCGTCAGGCTGCGAACACCGCACAACGAACAAATGAAAACAGACGCGAATCGCAGGTACAATCAAATACTGCGGAAACCCGCGAGTTGCGAACGCAAGAGCGACGGCTCGAACGTGAACTGGCGCAAACCGAAAGCGAGATCCGACAGCGGCAGACGGATTCCGCGCGGGTTCAGAGCGGTGCTGGAGGGAACCCGGCAGCCGCAGCCGCGGCCCTGGGCGCTCGCGTGAATATCCTGGCTGCATAGTACTCCCTTCCCGTTTCATCGCAGGTTTTCCACGTAGACCAGATTGTGAGGAGGATAGCTTTGCCCGAACGCAAAATCCGGGTGATGGTTGCCAAGGTGGGTCTTGACGGACACGACCGTGGCGCAAAAGTCGTGGCGAGAGCACTGAGAGACGCCGGTATGGAGGTGATCTACACCGGTCTCCACCAGACTGCCGAAGAGGTGGTGACCGCTGCGGTCCAGGAAGATGTGGACGTGCTCGGGGTCAGTACGCTCTCTGGTGCGCATATGACGATTTTTCCGAAAATATTTGAAAAACTCCGCTCTCTGGATGCGGAAGATATTCTGGTCGTGGGTGGGGGGATTATCCCGCCAGTTGAAAGGGAAGCGCTGCGTGCGCAGGGCCTCTCCGAATTCTGGGGGCCGGGTACCCATACCGGCGACATTATCTCCTTCCTCAAAGATGCGGTGAAATGAGCGATCTCGTTTCCCGTGTTCGTGCCGGTGATATTCGGGCGGCCGGTCGATTGATTTCGTTGATCGACCGTGGTGAAGATTTGATCGAGAAGGTCCTTCCGATTTTATTTCCTTTTACAGGCAATGCATATAGAATTGGTATCACCGGCCCCCCCGGAGCAGGAAAGAGTACGCTCGCCAGCGCGATATGCAAAAGGTATCTGGATGCAGGACAATCGGTGGGAATCCTCGCGGTGGATATTACAAGCCCGTTCACCGGGGGGGCGCTGTTGGGCGATCGGATTCGGATGCAGGGTCTGACTCAGGACGCGCGGGTGTTCATTCGTAGTATTGGCAATGGTGGGGTGCCAGGAGGGCTGAGCCGGTCTGCACGAGACGCGATGCGCGTGCTGGAGGCTATGGGGAAGGATGTTGTAATCGTAGAGACGGCGGGCGTTGGTCAGACAGATGTGGAGATCGCACATTCGGTGGACGCCGTTGTGCTGGTTACTGTCCCTGAGGCAGGTGATGAGGTTCAGGCGCTGAAGGCGGGCATCCTGGAGGTGGCGGATATCATTGTGCTGAACAAGAAGGATCGACCCGAAGCGGATGGTTTGGGTTCAGAGCTTCAGGATCTCGTAGCAGGGCAGCACGATACGTCGGATTGGCAGGTTCCAGTTCTGAGGACCGCTGCGAGAACCGGTGATGGGGTGGATGAGGTGGTCGAGGCGCTGATTCTTTTCGAGACGCAAGGGAAACGAACTGGCGGTTTCTTGACGCGGCGAAAGGTTCAGGCCGAGAGAGAGTTGCGAGAACGCCTCAGACAACGGATGATCGACCGGGTCGACGAACAGCTGGGCGCATTGGATTTCGAGACCGCAGTGAATGAGGTAGTGGACGGTACAGCGGATATCTATGGAGTCCTGGATGACCTGTCGAGTCGACTCATGTAGGTTCTGCCAGCCAAATGGACAAATAGAAAGCGGGTGATGCTCAGGCATCACCCGCTTTTTGCTTATCGTGCTTTGACGCTATTTCAACAGCATCATTTTCCTGACATCCGTGAAGCGTTCAGCTGACATTCTCACAAAGTAGATGCCACTTGCCAACGTCTTTCCCTGAAGATCCTTTCCGTCCCAGACGATGCGATGGAATCCCGCCGGCAGGTTGTTGTCGACGAGGGTCCTGATTTCCTGTCCAAGGACGTTGTAGATCGATACCCGAACGTCTCCGGTTTCCGGAACGGCAAAAGGTACTACGGTTTCCGGGTTGAAGGGATTCGGGAAGTTCTGGCCAAGTTCGAATGTCTCGGGAATGGCGCGAACATCGGCCGTGTGTGCGCCCAGCAGCTGCGAGATCCCTCCCGCCGGGTTAGAGATGAGCGCCTGGCTGATGTCCACCGTGCTGCCAGCAGTCTTGTCGAGTACCCGGAAAGTGAGGCGCACCAGTCGTGCGTTACCCTGGACCTCATCGGTGAGCAGGTCAGCGAGGAGCAGCTTGCCCTCGTCCACTTTTGTGAGCGAAACGGCCTGATCGGTGCCGCCAAGGTGGAAGCGCGATTCGACAAGGCTGACCGCGCTTACCCATTCCAGTGCCGAAGCGTCAAATTCGACCTGCAAACTGTACCCGGATACCTGTTCGGCATTGCTCAAGTTTAGATCGAGCAATACCGTGTTTGGATCGGCGCTTTTGATGGTGGCCAGGTCGAGTGTTGCTGTCGCGTTCGACGAAGGCGCCAATGCGGATTTGGACGCGTATTTGGGAGCTACGAACTCCGACGCAGGTTTGCCATAGACCTGCGCGAAGAGGATGAAGTCCCGGAAGCCCACATCTCCGTTGGAGTCCAGATCGAACCTGGCCTCGTAGGAACCGTCTCCTGCAACCGCTCCATACTTCTGGGCAAACATGATGAAGTCGCGGAAGCCGACTGTGCCATCGCCATCGAAGTCCGGGGTGGGGCTTTCGGATGCCTCTCCGATTCTGACGACCACCGAGTTGTTCGGCTCGGATTCCACGTTGGCGAAGCTTGTGGCGTCGCCGATGGCGGCCTTGGTGAGTATGATCTCGGTCTCGCCGTCGAAGTCGTCCAGCGCCTTGAAGGTGATCTCACCAACATAACCGGCTACGACGGGAACTCCGGAAAGACCCGCCAGGGTGAACCGGAGGGTATTTCCATCTATGACTGGCGCTCCGAGTTGACCGGCGATGCCTGTAATTGAACTGGTAAGTGCTTCGAGCTTTTCCGAATCGAACTGCATGGTGAAGCTGCCTCCCAGAGCGGGACTGACAGACTGGTTGTTGATGATTTGAACGGTGAATTCCTCACCGGGCTTGATGCTTTTTTCACGTACTTCCTGGTCTCCGGATCCGGTGTCCAGATCCATCGCCCATTCTCCGCTGCCTTCGGCGGGCGTGAGTGCGGTCCCGTCTCCGCCTCCGCTGTCGACGATCTCAGCTTCTTCCATCACAACGTTCACTTTTTCAGATATGCCCTGCGCGGTGACCTGGACCTCCACGGTTCCTGCTGTCGTTCCCGTGAGGCGAGTCTGTGCGCTTCCGTCCGAAGTGGTGACCGTTGTGCTGCTGAGGTTTCCGGTGCCCGATACGATTTCGAATCCTACCGCAATTTCCTTCGTGTAGGTTTCACCATCTGCATTTCGTATGGCTACGCCGATGGTGGAGGTCGAACTTCCGTCTGCGTCAATGGTGTCCGGATCGGCCGACACCCTCAGCAATATGCGATCTGTCGATGCCGTTACGGTGGCACGGGCGAGCACCGAGGAGGTGTCGGAAGCGGACTGGCTCACGAGCAGGACTCTGGCGACCAGGAACTCGGTCGGGTTCGAGAAGTTCTGTTTCGTCTTGAAGCGGAATTCGGCGAGTACACCACTGCCCGTGGCCACCGTTTCGTCCGTTGCCCCGAGAATGGCACTGGCGAATTCGACTATACCTGCCTGGACTGAAGGAGGTAGTGCAACAGCCATACCACCATTCCCCTTGAGCAGGTTGTCTTCGTTCTTGGCGTCTTCGCTGACACTTTGAAAGGAAACGGCCGTGGTGTCATAGGACAACGACAGGTTGAAACCGATGAGGTCGGTGACGTCGCTGGCGTAGACTGCGACACGAATTTCTGTGTCCGGAAGAACGCTGAGTTCATCAAGCTCCTGATTGTCACTTCGGGCATCAAGATCCAGAGCGATTGCAACGTCCTTGTTCGGGCCACCTTCACTGCCGGGTTCTACGATTTCCGGCAGGGAAAGGCTGATGTCCAGGTCAGAGAGATTCTCACCTGCATCGATCGAAACGTTGTCAGGTGTTCCGTCGCCGTCGTCATCCAGGAAACCGCTGACTGATCTGCCATCTTCCGCACTGATCTGCACGGAGAGGCGATAAGTGCCTTCGAAGATATTCTCGAGAGCAAACGCCCCTTCTGTATCTAGCGTGGTTTCGGTTACCGCGTTGCCAGCCTCATCGAATAGGCGGATGGTGCCGATGAACAGGAGATTGTCGGTGAGTGAGATAGTGCCACGAAGACTTCCCAGTTGCGCAAGTACCCCACCCGTGCTGAATTGGATCTGGAAGGGCTGCAGCACGCTGCCGGACTTGCTTGTGGCGGAATTGATGGCGAGTGTGTAGTCCGTATTCTCTGCCAGCTCGACATCGCGGAAGGTCACCGTTCGACCCTCTTTCTCCACTTCCAGCTTCTTACCCAGGTCTCCGGATTCAGGAGCGGGAATGAGTGCGCCGGAAATTGGGATGTAGTCGCCAAACTGCTGGAGCGCTTCGGAGAAGGTGATGGAAATATCCGTTACCTGGGCTACACCGGTTTCGCCATCCGCGGGACGTGTTTCCTCGATTCTGAAGGCTGTTCCGCTTGCCTTGATGAAGATTCGTGCCCGGCTGGAATGACCCACGGATGGAACTTCAACTTCGATTGCGTGTGGGCCCTTGGGTAGATTACTGAAGATGTGCCCGCTCCGGGTTTCCACGGGTGGACTGAAGTCCACAAAGATCCGGATGGGCAGGTTGATTTCCCTACCGTCCTGATTTTGCACCTGCACCAGGACGTCGTTGTCGACACCCTCTTCGTCAAAGTCGCCCACCTGGATGATCAGATCGACGAAGTCGATTCGAGGAATGACGGTGATGGCCGTGACGATGAAATCTTCGCCTAACTCCTCGCCTCTTACGTAGACGCGCTGACCGGGTTCGAGATCGGCAAGGGTGAGACTTTCGCCATCAGGTCCGGTGATTATTGCATCCTCCGCGACAGATCCGGGAGGATCGGGCTGGAAGATGATCCGGAAATTGTCTACATCGATTTCCACGCTCTCTCCATCAACGATGAACTGATCGTGCATGGGTCCGAAGCCGAATTCGGGATTGATGAGATTGATGGAGACGATGCCGGGACCAAAGGGGTTGAATTCGATGGCCAGGAGGAGGAAGGGCTCCCTCCTGATATAGTCGTCAAGGATGCTGAGTGTGAGGCGCCTTCCCTCGGTGTCGCTGATGTATGCAAATGGGTCGATCGTGAGCGGTGGTTCGGCTGCAGGGGTGATGGTTCGGTTGGCAACGTCGATTTCGCCGATGGTGGCTTCATCCGTGAAGGTCATTCCGCCCACGACTTTGATCTCGGTTGCCACGAGAAAGCCACGTGAGTCTTTGCCCTTGACCGATATGCGACTGCCCTCCGAGATGTCGTCCAGCGAAATAGACTGACCGTCGAGTCCGAGGATTTCAGCATTTTCATCAACACCTACAGGGGGTAACGGTGAGGGTTCGATTCGCCTGTCCTGGACACCGATACGGTAACGGGGTTCGTCCACGAATACAATGAATTCATCCGGTCCGCCCTGAGAGGGTGCGTCCACATCCACAATCCGTACAGCCGTGGCGATGGGTACGTCAGATGGACTGTCCGGCGCCTGAGTAATGGCGAGGATTCGGTCTTCATAGGGCAGATCGGACATTTGCCGACGCAACTCGGACATGTCGATGGAATTGCCCTGCCGATCGGTGATGTTGGCATTCTGATCGACGGTGATGAAGGGAGGAGATGAGAAGTAGATGTTTCTGGAGAAGAAGTCGATGTAATCGACAGCAGAGGTAAATTCGAAGGTTTCAGGCACTTCCTCGACTTCGATTTTCACTGCGACCAGGGTTCCGTTCCTGTTTTCCGCCAGGACCGAGATTTCCGCTCCCGGTGCGAGAACATCAACGGGTTGTTCCTCACCACTCCTGTCGGTGATTACGGTGTTGTCCCCGAGCTCGATTGAAGGGGTGGGTGCGGCAAGGATCGAACGCCTCTCGAAGTCTGCGTCGACGAAGACTCCGACGATCTGGTCCGATCCGAGGTTAGATGGAGAAGGCTCGTCTGGATGCATTATTTGAGCCCACCACACTCGAGGATTACCTTGAGAGAAGAAATCTGCTCCGATCCTGATTCTGAGACCATTCTCGCTGAGAATCCTGTCCCCAAGGCTGAAGAAGTCTATGGGGAATCCGAATTCGTCACGTAAATCCGTTTGACCGGTGATGAACAAGGGAGCCGGTGGCTCGAACAAGAGGGTATTGCCTACCACTTCCGAGAGTGTACCCCTGTAGTCTATTGCCACACCACCAAGTACTTCGATGGTTTCCGCGAAATACGACCGGGGAGAATCATTTGGGTGCCTTTTTTCTCGTTCGATAAACTGTCCAGTTACACGGACTTCCACCCGCTCCTCGAGTTCATTGGGACTGATCTGGCCCCCGTTAACGTCGAGAATGACCGTGTCACGGTTATAGAAGACCTGTTTTACACCTTCTGGGACGACCTGCGGCGGCCATCGGTCGATGTGTCCGGCATTGATCAAAACCTGGTTGTCACCTACGAAAACTTGATCGTCACTTCTGAATGCTTCGACCCTTGATGCCGCTTTTTCGTCGTTGGGACCGCGTCCATCCATTGTTAGGAGAAACTGGAGCTGGGCCTGGCGCAGCAGGTCTTCCAGGAAGCTGAGGCTGGCAGGATCGCCAAAGTGATCGAAGAGCTGCGCGTCTTCCGCAATGGGAATGGGATCGGGTTCATCGAAGTAGAGGCGGCGTTCATTTAAGTCTATGGAATTGATGCGTGCCGTGATATCAAAGGATTCAAATTTGACTCGCAGGGTAATCTCACGCATAAAAAGAGTACCGCCCGAGAGAGCACCCCATACTGTTACCGCGACACCATTAGTTAGCAGTCTGGCATTGAGGGCTTCCCCATTCGGTCCTTGCACAATTGTTGAAGGCGTGAGAATTCCGTTGATTCCGGGTGTATAAAGGCTGCTCTCCTCGAAGTTGACGCCAAATCCGAGATGAACGCCTGCAACTTCCCCGACCAGGACCTCGTTTTCCTGCCCAGAGGAAGTTCCCACGAGAACGAGTTGACCTTCTACACCCAGTCCGTCCGAGTTCAGCGTTATGAGGGCAGAAAGGTGCTCCCCTCCTTCCCACTGGGCATCGTTAAACTGTTGAAGGTCGACTCTGTTTCCGAAGAAGTCGGTGAGGGACGGGTTCCGTACCATCTGGACGGGAGTTGATTGATTAAATCCGATTCGTTTATTGGAGGGATCTGTCCAGTTGATCGTCAGGTCGAGCGTGACTTCGCGTGGGCGTTCATCGATGCTGATATTGACGTCGAATATTTCGGTGCCTGTTGTTTTATAGTTGATGTTCAAATTCATGAATTCGGTAAGTTCACCGATCGGGACATTAACGTCCATCGTCCGGTCCGTCACCTGTGTACTTTCGTCTACTCGGAACTGAGGCTGCACAGCAAAAAGAAGGTTGTTCTCGCCATCTTCCGAGACCCAAACGGCATCATCGGAATTTGCGGCAAGCTGGAATGTCACCTCATCGGAGTCCCCCCAATACGATCCGACAGAGGACTTCCCGACTACTAGCTCCACGCGACCCCACTTACCGTTGGGATCGAAGAAATCGCGATTTGAAAGTGTGACCGTCACCGGCTCATCCGTGCTGTCGAGAATTTCAGCGACGATGTGTAATCCGGGACCTCGGTCCTCTCCGTCCACAATTACAGGTGCGCGGCTGTCCACCCTTTTCGCGTCGTCCTGCTTGAAGAAAAGCCTTAATCCCGAGCCTTCACTTTTGATTCTAATAATGACACCCCAAAAATTGCGGTGCTCCACCCGAGAAAGTATGCGTACCTCGGATGCGATGAAGTTCTGCTCACCAAGCGATGCTACAACTTCCACTACTGTGCCCTGCTTGAGGTCGTTGATGGAAATCCGGAGACCCTCTTCATCCAAAATGTTAGTACCGCGCGCGTCAATAGTCGTCGGTACGATTTCTACAAAGGGAATCGGGCTTGGGGTGACCGACCATTCTCTAGTGTCTACGAAGAAGAGGTTGAAGCTGCGCTGGTTATCCTGGAGGTCTCTCGGGGGCGTCCCGTCAATGCCAAGTACGAGGATGTGTTCGATGCGTTCATCGTCCCTCGTAGTGGCAACGATTCCAATGCGATTCCTGTCTTCGAAGACAAGATCCGAAAGGGCGGCAAGCGACAGACTGCCTCCATCCAAATTCTCCACGGTTACGTCATCTGCTAGAAGAATGGGATCTAAATTCTCGAGGAAAAATCCCTCGGGGTCGGCATATGACCTGACTTCCTCGATGCGCCCTTGGAATGTAACTTCCTGAGCTCCGAGTGTCGCAAATGGTGCGATCATTAAGGCAAGCAAAACGGGGATAAAACGGCGCATGATATCTCTCCTTCGTAACGGTGACGGGTCCGTCAATGCGAACAATGCGTGTTTTTACGTCCGGCGGGTGCAAAACAGAAACAGTGGATCAATGATAATTTGGCCTACACAGGTATAAAATAGTATCTTGATATTGGAATGTCTGTGATCTGGGTCAAGTAATAAGTGTGATGTGGGTTACGTGAGAATTAGTGCCCGGTACCCGGGTCATCCGTTCACATGAGGCATTCCCCGAATCTCGAGCACCCTACGACTGGCCACTTACACAATTGCTCATTTGTCGCCAAATCACCACAAGTTCGGCGCCAATTCCTCCCAAACATACGGGAAATACCATCTAAAACAGAAATGGTTCGCCGAAAAACTTACACGAAAGTCGGAACCGATATCAGTGCCAGAGCTCGATCCAGCTGTAAACTAGTGCCGGTCAGACCTGACGAAGAGAGTGGAACTGTGATATTAATTGCAAATGGTATGCCATAAAGGTCCAGTAGAATTCAGGATGCCCCTCAAGGGCAATATAGGAGGGCAGATGGGGATCACACAACGAAAAATCCTGGTATAGAGGAAATTTGCAGCTAGGTAGATTGCGAGCGAGATTTTAAGAGTGCCTGATATAACTCGAAGGCGGAGAATGGGTGTGTTAAATTGAGCACTTGTTGTGCCATATCGCGAACGGATTCGCACACTGAAGCGCGAGTTTTAGGCAGATAGACCAGTGAGTACTTTTTGCACCTCTTCTGCGTCTCCCGTCTCTATCAACGCAACACCATTTTTCTCGCAGAAGGACTTGAACTGGTCAGGCGCCGTTTTGAGGAATAAAAGGGCGAGCGCAGGGTGTTCCTTGGCTTTGATGAGGACCTGGAGAAAAGTAAACCGCTCCTTGGCGTCTTCTTTACCACCGAGTTGGATGAGTACGGCATCGTGCTTAATCGCTTCCGTAATGCCGCCTGCGGTGCTGGCCTGAGTCTTGAGATTGATGGCATCACTCATCTTTGTACGGAGGGCGTTGCCGACATTTCGGTCACCCACAAATAAGACATCGAGCGCACTTTCCTCGGTGGAGAGCTCACGGAAATCATCCGGCTTTCTAAGTCGTTCCAGCATCTTCAGGAATTTCGGGTGTCTGGCGACGATTTCCTGGTCGGGCAAGTCGGGAGAGACACACTCGTCGCACAGATCGAGCTGTCGGGATCCGAGAGCAGCAGTGCTTGTTACCAGGATGTGCGGCAATTGGGGAACAGCCGAGACCACTTGCCTCACATTGTCTTCGCCCGTATTGAGGTCAATGAGTACGCAGCCATTTTCGGGTTGCGTTCTTCCCAGATCTTCGGAGTCGATGCCTTCACCCGTTAGCAATCTGGAAATTTTCCCAAGGGCCGCCTCTCCTCCTGTCGTCCCCACGCGATACACCTGCATAAATCCCATAAAACTGCCTCCTGTGCGGTTGATTTAACGCTATGAAAATACAGAGCGCAGGAGGCAGAAGCAAGCGGAAAGAATCGGATGGAGCCGATAAGTCACCTATCCTGGTTAGTTACAAAGTGCGACATGAAAAACTCAGATAGTTAAGATTATCGAAGGTCAAGTAGGGAAATAGTGTTTTCTATGTAATCGACAGGTTGCCTCCCTCGACATCTACCGTAATTCTGGCACCGCCGCCATTGAGCTGGCCGATCACAGAATGGCTGTTCCGCGAAGTGCCCTTGACTTCCAGTGGAAGTTCGGTGTGGATCCTGCCCTGTTTTACGTGGCCCTGGACATCCACAGAGGAGTCTTCGGGAAGTGTAATGTTGACACTCCCTCTGCGATTCTGAATGGTGTAGTCGGATTTGACCGCGTCGCCCGGATGAATTGTGATGACACCACCTTCATTCTGTACCGCGATTTGATTCGCAGAATTCGAGACCTCTATGGATCCCCACCGGGACCGAACAGCGATGGGCCCGGCGATCTCATCCAGCGTGATCGAGCCGTGATCGTTTTCGGCTGCTACGCCGCCCGAGACCTTCTTCAGGTCGATTCCTGCGTGGCTGGTCTTGACGGTTGCATCCCCGCCCACACTGCCTGCATAAATCGGCCCGTGGTGGTTCTGTACCACCAGATCTTCACCTACTTTTTCAATAGAGACAGGTCCGTGTCTGTTTGTGGCGTGAGCCCCTTTCAAGACCGATCCGACGGTGAGCAGACCGTGTTTCACTTTCACTGCAAGCTTTCCGCTGACACTGCCGAGAGAAATCGAACCGTGCGAACCATCTATTACAGCATCCTCGCCAATGGAGCCGATGTTCAACTCGCCGTGGCCAATCGCAATTTCAGCATTCCTGCCTACATTTCCCACAGTGAGATTTCCGTGACGCGTCTTGAGCGTTGCTGCACCCGTGATATCCCCAACATTCACGTGCCCGTGGGCAGAATCGAGCTTCAAATCGGTTCCTACGTGATCAACCTGTATCATGCCGTGAGATTGGTCAACCCAGACGTTGCCGGACGCCCCTCCCAGGTTTGTATTTCCGTGGCGACTCCTCAAGACGATCGCGCCCTCGATCTCGGGAGCCTCGATATTTCCGTGAGCCGATCTCAAGTCGAGGTCAATCTTTCTGGGGACCTTCACGATAAAGTCTACCCGACACGGGCCAACCCCATCCGGCCTTTCATTTTGCTCGGGGATTCTCGCGTCCACCCGGACCACATTGGGATCCTGGATGACTTCGACTTTGATCAGTTCAGCCATCGATTGTGCAGCATCGCTGGATTTGGCCTGCACAGAGATTTTGGCTTCTATCTGGATTTCGTTCTTTTCAATGGTTTCAATTTTGACGCTTCCCCTGGGATTCCTGAGGGCAACACGAGATCCTGGTTCTATCACCAGTAATTTATTGACCTCTCGCTCCGCGGTTTCGGCGTACCCCAGGTCGATTCCATCTCCAGGTCGATCAGTAAAAGTTTCGGTCGCGGACCTGATGGTTTCCCGCACGATGCGGCCGACATCCGGGATTGAGGCGGTAGCTTCGCGCACAATTCGATCCACATCGGGCATCGCCTCATTGATGGCTTCCTTCACTTTTGGCATCGATGCCCTGAGTGTTTCACGAGCATGGTTGACCCGGTCCTGGATTTCGCTGGAGAGATCTTCAAACTCTCCCGAGAATTCTCCCCAGTCCATTCGATTCGAGCGTCGCCTTCGGTTGCTGCGCCTGCGTCGTGCGGCTCTGTCAGGTCCGTCGGGTGTCGAAGTTTTCTCTGGTTCAGTCGTGTCACCGTCTCCTATCGCTTCAAGCAATCGGCTTGTTTCTTCGACCGTAATTGTGCCTTCGGAGAGCAATTCCAGGATTTTCATTCTCTCTTGACTCATCTTTCATTCCTCAGTTTGGTGGGTGGCCGGAAATTGGATCAAGTGTTGTTCAATCGTTGTGTGCTCAGCTCGGCCTGATTTTGGACAGCATCTCCGTTGCGCGCTCAACATCGATTTCACCCTTGTCCAGCATCGCAAGAATCTCGGTACGGCTTCCGGGAGGTTCAGGCTGAGGGTCTTGATGGGGCTGCGTGTCGGGTTCGAATCCGAGTTCATCAATTACATCGTCCAGCCTGACACGCACGGCGTTGTACGGAACTCCAAGCTCCCGCTCCATTTCTTTGATATTCCCACGAAGTCTGACAAAAGTTTCGACAAAGGCAAGGCTTTCCGGTGAGAGTCTGTCGAAGATGTTCGTTCGAAATTTCCCCGTCACTTCAGTGTCACAACTCGAGCAACTCAGTCTGGTGACGATCAGGGACTGGCTGCACGAAGGACATCTTTCGATGATCTTTCGCATAATTTCTCCCGTGTGTGGTGTTCCTCAGTAATTTATAGAAACGATTAGCAAAAAGAAACAATAAATTTAAGACTAAATGATATTTATTGTATAATTTGACAAAAAATGTGTAATATTGTCCTTTTTGGGACAATTTACAACTTGTCGTTTCATCCGTGTTATGTCGCCCAATCCAAACTGCCTTGACTTTTTGTCCCACGGGTCTGATCTTTTGTTTTCAGCCATTTGCCGGGGGGAAATTGAACTATTCAATTCGCACGATCCAAATATTGGTGCTAATCCTGCTTTCAACGGCGTGCGCCGAACAACAAAGGCAGCAGGCCAGGGGAACATTCAATGTCGTTATGGTTATGGATATGGCTGGTCTGGGGGACAAAGGGTTCAACGATGCGGGGTGGGCAGGTGTAAAGCGTGCGGTGGATGAATTGGGCGTAAACGCTCGGTATCTGCAGTCGAGTGAGCAGGCGGATTATGTTCCCAATCTGGTTCTTGCCGCACAGCAGGCCGACGCTGTGGTTGCAATGGGGTTTTTAATGATAGATGCCGTCCGGAAGGTGGCGCCTCTGCATCCCGGCAAGTCGTTCATTTTCGTTGATGGTGAGATTCAGGGAGAGAATATCGCCAGTTTTGATTTTAAGGCCCAGGAGGGTGCATTCCTGGCAGGTATTCTGGCGGCAATGACGTCGAGGACCGGGAAAGTCGGCGCAGTTCTCGGAATGGATATTCCGCCTGTTCGAGCCTACGAGGCGGGTTTTCGTGCGGGTGTTCGAACTGCAAACGAGCGCGAACGTCTAAATGTGGAATATATTTCGGCAACAGTGGGCGATTTCAATAATCCTTCGCGAGGGAAAGCGCTTGCGCAGGGGTTGATCGCCCAGGGGGCCGACGTGGTGCTGCAATTGGCGGGCAATACTGGACTGGGTGTGATCGAGGCGGTGCGAGACGAAGGCGCCCGGGTGTGGGCAATAGGCGCTGATCTGGATCAGGATGACCTCGCGCCGGGAAAGGTGCTGGTGAGCATTCTCAAGCGAATCGATGTTGCGGTCTTCGACGCGATCCGGGATGCGAGTAACAATCAGCTGAAAGCCGGTCACAGGTGGGTTGGCATTGCGGATGGCGCAACTGGGCTGAGCGAGATGCGACATACGCTCGGCGATGTCCCTGAGAGAGCTCTGGAGATGGTGGAGCGGGCTCGAGAGGGTATTCGATCTGGAACGATTATGATTCCAGGCACTCCGTCCGAATTGACCAGCTTTGTGGCACCGGAGATCTGATTTGTATTGTGCAGGAGTGGCGGCTCCGGGTGTTTTTTCTTGACCCCATCTTGCAAGACCTTTAACTTTGCCTAAAGGGTTGTAAGGAAAAGAGATTCGTGGGTTTTATGGGAGTCCTGAACAAATGAATTCCTGGGCCGAAAAAAGCGTTCTCGTAACCGGAGGGGCCGGCTTTCTTGGCTCCTGTGTCTGTCGTAAGTTGGCCGAGAGAGGTGTCTCGCGGCTTATCGTGCCTCGAAGAGAGGATTTCGACCTGCGCGACCCTTCTGATGTTCAGCGCTTGTTTGAATCAGCGACCCCGGATGTGGTGATCCACCTGGCGGCCTCAGTAGGCGGCATTGGTGCAAACAAGCAGCATCCTGGCAGTTTTTTCTACGACAATTTGATGATGGGTGCGCTGGTTCTCGAGCAGTCTCGCCTGCATTCAGTTTCCAAGTTTGTGGGGATCGGTTCGGTCTGTTCCTACCCAAAGTTCACGCCCGTCCCTTTCAATGAGTCTGACCTCTGGAACGGCTATCCCGAGGAGACGAACGCCCCGTACGGACTGGCCAAAAAGATGATGCTGGTGCAGTCCCAGGCCTATCGGGAAGAATACGGCCTTAATGCTATACATCTGTTAATGGTGAATCTCTATGGACCGGGGGATAATTTTACGGAGGAGTCCTCACACGTCTTGATGGCGCTCGTTAGGCGATTCGTGGAGGCGAAAGAGGATGGTGCAGACCGTGTGGTGGTTTGGGGGGATGGCAGCCCAACCAGGGAGTTTCTTTTCGTGGAAGATGCGGCCGATGGTATCCTGCTGGCCGGGGAGCGATATGACTCACCTGAGCCTGTCAATCTCGGAACCGGGAAAGAGGTTTCCATCAGGACGCTTGCAGAATTGATCAAGGAGTCGACAGGATTCCAGGGCGAAATCCGCTGGGATACTACCAAACCCAATGGACAACCCAGACGATGTCTGGATGTAGAAAGAGCGAGGAATACTTTTGGGTTTTCGGCAAAAGTAGATCTCCTCGAGGGTGTCAAGCGTACAGTTGAATGGTATATGGGATGTATGGTCGGAGTTTGAGAGCTCTGGATTACAATTATTACTAAGGATTAGATCGTGGAAGAACAAGAAATTGATCTCGCAGACTACCTGAGTGTTATGATCAAGCGTAAACGCCTGATTTTATCGGGAACAGTGCTCTGCGTAGTGCTCGCGGTTTCATATGGTGCACTTGTGGACAAGCCTCCCCCTGAATTCGAAGCGCGCGCTTCCCTGTTGGTTATTCCCCCTCCTGTCAAAAGTGACCTCCATCAGTCTCCTTTTTCTATCTCGGTCTACAGGGAACTTGCGCAGGCTCAAGATCTCCAGCAGGCCATAGTCGATTCACTGGACCTCAGAGACAGATCCGGCAAACGCTTCAAACTGTCCGTCCTGAGTTCGAGTCTGGAGGCCAAATTGAGGGAGAACGGATCCAGCCCCAGTCTGGAGCTGGTGGTGACTTCAACGGATACGGCTGTTTTGCCTCCGGTCCGAATTGCCAATGTTTGGGCCGCGCTTTTTGTTCAGGAGAACAACGGTCTGAATAACCGGGAAGCGATTGGATCTTACGAGACAATCATGCGTCAATACGAGATTGCGCGGGAGAATCTAAGCAGGGCGGAAGATGAATTGTATTCCTTTGATGGTCGTCACGAGATCGTGATGCTCAAGACCGAGTTGGAGGCCCGGCAATCCAAACTGACCGAATACCAGAAGATCTTCATTGATAATTCTCTGGAGTTGAAGAAGCAAAGCCAGGAACTGAACGATCTGGAATCGCAAATTCAAATCATGGAGGACGATGCCGGACGATGGATTGGTTCGCTGGACGGTACCATGGAATCGGGGATGGATGGAGCCTTAACGAATGACCAGAAAGGCGTGCTCCAGACAATTATTCAGACCCGGGAGGATCTCAGAGAGGTGAGCGAATGGATGCTCAAGTTCGAAACTGAGAACGGTCTAGATTTCACCAAGCGGAAGCTGGACGCCAAGCAATCGCTCCTGGTCGGGCACCTGAAGCAACTTTCGAGGACTCGGATAAATGCAGGTGTGACAAAGCAAACGCTCAAAGAGGTCGGTGGGGCCAAGGTCGCAAACGATCGATCATCGCTCAGTTCCGATGCCGTTACCGATGAGATACTCCGGGAGGTACTTTCACTCAAGATCGATTACAACCTCTTCAGTCCCAGGGTTCGCCTGATTGAAGAAGAATTTTCATTACTTAAAGATGAAGTGGACAGACTTGAATTAGATTATGTCCGGAAAAAGGGTGAAAGGGACCGACAGGCCGAACGTCTGGAATCCATTCGAGATCGGCATCAAGCACTCCGGGCCGAGTATGGGAGACTTCGATTGGCAGCAAACGCACACAGGTTGTCGATCAATACCTTGAGGCCTGCAGTAGAAAGACGAAGCGAGATCGATAGGCTTTACCGAGAAACGGTAGACCTGTCAGAGAGGCTGGAAAATCTGGAATTGAAACAAGCGAGATTGAACAGAGACATTGAGTTAGCCAAGAGCACCTATACGAAATTTGCAGGTCTGCTAGAGGATGCGAGGGCCGCGAAAGCGGGTCAGCCCAGTGATCTGAAGGTCGTTGCTCGCGCGGTGGAGTTTTCGGTTGTGCCGAATGAAGCCAGTCGCAATGTGGTGGCGCTCGCATTTGGTATTGGTCTGATACTATCGATATTTGTCGCATTTTTCATGGAGTACTTCGAGAAGGCAAAGGTCAGGCTTCAGGGTGGAGGATCCGGTATTGGGTGATTCAAAGGCTGGTGTTTGGCGGCGGGCCTGGGCTCGATGGATGAAGATCGCCCAGGTCATTGGAGATTTTCAGTCTCGAGTGGTTCTGTCGGTTTTCTATTTCGTGATTGTCCTGCCATTCGGCCTGGTGATCAGGCTATTCGGTGATCCGTTGAAAATAAGGAAAGATCGTGGGAGTTCATGGACGGAATTCGATGCAAGGGCTACCACTGTAGAAAAGGCGAAGAGGCAGTTCTAAAGTCAATATCAGCCTGCCGGGCTCGCACCTGCCAGCAAGGAACTCGCCGTCTCTATTCACAATAGACTTCACCAAAGCGAATTCTGATTTTGTGGTCCGTCGTCCGCTGTCTGTCTTACCGGGTGTCGAATAATTCTGAACTCACGACGTCAACCCCCCCTTGGAGCGAATCTTGAATATCCTTGGAATTTCGTGTTACTACCACGATGCGGCAGCAGCGCTGCTTATGGATGGCGAGCTGATTGCGGCTGCGGAGGAGGAGCGATTTTCAAGGAAGAAACACGATTTCGGGTTTCCAAAAGGTGCAATTGATTTCTGTTTCAGGCAGGGGGGCATCTCAGCGCAGGATCTGGATTTGTAGTCTTTTATGAGAAACCCTTCGAGAAGTTCGAGCGGATTCTGATGACCACGCTGCAGACCTTTCCAAAGTCCTGGAAGGTTTTCAGAGAGTCGATGATCACCTGGCTGGTGGACAAGCTGTGGATCAGGCACCAGATCGAGGATGAGCTCGGTGTGCCAAAGGACAAGGTGTTATTTACACAGCACCATCTCGCCCACGCTGCGAGCGCGTTTCTGGTTTCTCCATTCGAGGAGTCGGCCATTCTCACAGTGGACGGTGTTGGAGAATGGGCCACAGCGACCTACGGGACAGGTAAGGGCAACGAGATCAACTTGTTCAAGGAGATCAGATTCCCGCATTCGCTTGGATTGTTATACAGCGCGTTCACTGCGTTTCTGGGTTTCGAGGTCAATGAGGGCGAATACAAGGTGATGGGTATGGCCCCTTATGGTGAACCCAGATATGTGGACAAAATCTGGAAGCTGGTGACACAGCATGACGATGGCTCGTTCAGTCTGGATATGGATTATTTCTGTTTTCATCACTCCACGACACGGACCTACAGCAAAAAATTTCAGCAGTTATTCGGAGATCCGAGGCCACCAGAAACCTATTTTTTTACTGACGGTACTGGATTTCCGTCTTATTTCGGCGAAAAACCGGGCAACTATCGGGAACTGTGCGAACTGAACCAACATTACGCGGATCTGGCTGCGAGTATTCAGAAGGTGACGGAGGAAGTCCTGCTGAATATGGCGAAGTTCATCCGGCAGGAGACGGGGTTGAAGTCTCTTTGCATTGCCGGTGGCGTGGCGCTGAACAGTGTTGCCAATGGCAGGATACTGAAAGAGTCGGGCTTTGAGAATCTCTACATCCAGCCTGCCGCGGGAGATGGGGGTGGCGCACTTGGGGCAGCACTGCACGTTTATCACACCTTGCTCGGGCATCCACGCAAACTGGTGATGCGACACGCCTACTGGGGCGAGGCGTTCAGTGAAGGTGATGTGGAGGGTTTTCTCAAGGGTGAGGGGATTGAGTACTCGGTTGCGGGTGACCAGGATCAACTGCTGGATCAAACCGTGGAGGCTTTGAAAACCGGCCAGGTGATTGGCTGGTATCAAGGCCGATTCGAGTGGGGACCACGGTCTCTCGGCAATCGGAGCATCCTGGCGGATCCCAGCCGTGAAGAGATGAAGGATGTGGTAAATACCAAGATTAAATTTCGTGAGCCCTACCGTCCATTCGCACCATCTATATTGGCGGAAGAGGCGGAGAATTACTTCGATCTACCTGGTGCCGCACGACACGATCCTGCTCGATTCATGCTTCTTGTCGCACCGGTGAAAGAGGAGAAGCAGTCCTCACTTCCCGCGATTACCCATGTAGACGGGACTGGAAGATT
>Ga0114993_10000157_pt1 | contig 74709 bp, 57 predicted proteins | sample ArcticOcean_MG_C_FD_87042 | JGI IMG/M metagenome (GOLD analysis project Ga0114993, IMG submission 87042) | Marine microbial communities from western Arctic Ocean - ArcticOcean_MG_CB2_150 | ecosystem: Environmental > Aquatic > Marine > Oceanic | place: Arctic Ocean: Canada Basin | collected... | reverse complement strand
TTTTGATTATATTCCTTAATGGCCAAATTGCAAGTACAAGATAACCAAACGGAAGGAATTGTTCTTTCAATTGATTCCTAGCTGTATCTCTACCAAGCAATGACCTATGTTGATGTAACCAATCTAAATCCTCATTCAAATATCTGATTACTTTATGAGAGTGACTTTCGGAAACCGCCCTCACCGGACCTTGAGCAGAACGTAATTCACCAATGTTAGCATTAGAAAGAATCGAGAGAGTACCAACAATTGAAGAAATAGAATGGGCGAGAACACTTTTTGGCACATAGGCCTTAATACTATCATGAGAATTAGATAGCGATTGTTCATGATGAGATTGAGCATTTTTCAGAATCCCCCATGGTTTTTGACCACTAAGCCATTCTTCGCGGCCGGAGTTTGGTTCTACACCGAGACCTACGAGAGTGGTTTGCCCCTTACTCTTCACCAGAAGTTTTCTGATTAAATTCTGTTCGACAACTTCTGTTTGAACATTGATAGGATGTGGATGAGAATGTATAAACTTCCTTATTCTTAATCTTAATTCTCTCTTGAATTCTTCTTCACTTCCTTCATTTAATACAGGACCAATGATTGCACCCATATCAAAAGGAGTTGGCATTTCAAGCTCACCAGAAAGAAGACTATAATACCCAGATCTGATTTCTTTTTGTAAGGAACTAGTTTCGAAGTACTCTTCTTTCTCTGAATGAATTCTCAAAGTGCCCGTCCTTATTCTATTGAGTGCTAGCTCAGGATCGCAATCGACCCACACGCATAAATCAGGCACAAGTGCTGCTGAATTCATATGTGAAACTTTTTCAATTCCCAAACCACCTACTATTCCTTGGTAAACTAAAGATGAATGAATATTTCTTTCACTAACTACTACCTTTCCTTCCTCTAAACGTGGTAATATCCAACCGTGTGAATGATCAACACGATCAGCAGCGAAAAGCCCCGCTTCACCTTCCGGAGTCATGGTTTTTGTCCGTACTGAATTAATAGCAAGACGACCAAGAGGGTGATCTCTCCTAGGCTCACCGGTGATTTCAACTGAGGGAAAAGTAAATTCTTTTTCTAGAACTTGTGCAATTACTTTAGTCGCGAGACCTTTGCCGCTACCATCTCCTCCTTCAACAGTTATTAAGTACATTCAAATCATTAGTCCTCTAAGGAATAGTAATCAGTAAATTGATCTCTAGTCAAGTACATTAGACCTAATCCTAAAAGTATTAGTAAAGGGCCAATGAAAATCATACCTCTACTAAATAAACCAAAAAAGGTCAACCACCAAGACCTGTTGTATTTGTTACCATTGTACGCTTCTAAACCCCCTACAATCCCCGCTAAACCTGTCATTAGAGTGACAGCAGCAATAAAAAGCCCCACGAATACTGAATCTGCAAGATAACTCTCACCCCTCATATCTAACGGTTCGGCAAAGCCATCCCCCTGGATTAAAGTGACAGGAATTTGAGAATGGTCTCCAGGAATTAGTAGGATTTCTACTGTTTTATTATTGGGATGTTGAACATAAAGAATTGATGATTGTCGAGGGACATCAGTGATAGAAAACCTGCCACCTGAATCAGTAATATCACTGCTAATTAAAGTTCGATCTTCGTTAAGTAGTTCGATCAACACGCCCTCAATTTGATCGCCTCCCGAGTTATTCTCTAGAGCTGATACGACAAAACCATTCACATCATCTGATGATTGGTCATCTTCAATTTGTCCCATAATATCTGCAGGATCTGCCGCCATTAACAATACTCCTAACATTGCTCCTAGTGCACTTCCAGAAATAATTAGTATAGCGCCAGCAACACGAGTTGCTGGATCTATAGACAAATCATGCAACCATAATTCAAAACTGGAATTACTGGTTTTTTCTTCATTCATCTGTCATTCCCCACGTGTGTCTTCTATTATGCCAGAAGGGGGTGGCAGTTGAGTTTGTCGCCTAAATAACTTGTAAAATATTAATCCAAATAGGGGCCATGAGAAAGGCATAACAAAAATCCCAAGTAATATGATTACTAAGATTTGTAAAGGAGGCATATTTTTATCCTCACAACAAATGTCTGTTTGTTCGACGAGTTTACAATCTTGGGATGAAAATTGTAAATCCACCAAATAGTAATTTGACCAATTCTTGCCAGTAACCCAAAAAAGAGAATTATTCGGATCGAAAGCGATGCCGTTCAACTCTTTGGAATTTTCATTTTCATATTGAGAGCGAATGGCTGTAAAATCATATTCAAAACAAACATCACCAGAAGAGGAGTTAATAGCAATAATTCTATCTTCAAGCCAAACATTGGCATAAATAAGACCGTTTTCAAATGGGCATTCCAGTTCGTTCAATTGGTTAATCGGAGAATTGTTGTATTTGACAGTTAATGGTGCTTCAAATAGAGAAAGATTTTCTGAAGATATTTTAAATAACTGATAAGAACCGTCTGAAAGCCATAAATTATCCATTTGAGTGTTGCAGAGTCCCCAACCTTCACCATCATAAGTAAAATTCCCGGTTAATTCTAAAGATGAGGAATTATATATGAATCCAAGATTCCCTTTCCAAGTCAGTTGTAGTAAGGAATTATTCATCATTGCTAAGCCCTCGGCAAAAAAGTTATCTGGTACTTCAATTATTTTTTCCACTTGACCCGTAGTTGTATTGACTATGCGGAGACTAGATTCACCATATAACCCAGTACTCTCATACAATTTACCATCATGAATTAACAATCCTTGAGTGAATGCTGAAGAATCATGAGGAACTATGTCAATAATTTGCGGATCTAGAATTTCAACCTCATAATAATCATTAAGTGAGGAGTTATCTGAAGAAACAAAAGAAGAAAATGATGAAAAAACAATGATGAAAAACAGGAATGAAACAGATTTGCGGCTGCCCCCCTGCTTAATCATGTACGAACGATGCTCCATCGATGTTAAAATAGGTCTTAAACGGGCATTAACTTGTAATAAACAGGATGTGCCACGATTGACAGCGCTTAATCTACAAAACAATACTACTACTCCATTGTTTCTTGTTTCAGTGTTGTTAATAGCCAGCATTTCTCCAATTGCTATGGCGGCTGCTTCATTCGAATATAGTACTGCAGATATATCAGCAGGGGATCTGGATGAATTTGACCCCTCAATTGAGGGTAATCAGTATATGTTCACAAACAAAAGTGAACCAGTATATTCTGCAACAAGCCACCTTAAAAAACAATGGATTGAAGATGGTTATCCTAATTTAGTACTACCGTTTTCTCATTCATATACAAACTCAAGAGCATCGGCTCGCAATTGTACAAATTCATGGAATCAGGGAGATATAGATACTATCCCCACATCTAGTGGAAACATTATTGCGACAGTACAAAAAATCTCATCGAATGCAGCCATATTTATAGAAAACGGACAAATTCTTTCAGCCACTTCTCTAAACGATCTTGCGTCAACTTTTGAATCAACAATTTATCCAACTGATACAAATTATTTTGGTTCAATGCCAGATGTTGATAATAACTGTCAATTGGAAATAGTGATATTAGGAATTGACGGAGGCGGTGGCACCGGAGGTTATTTTGCTCCAGGTATTTCATCACAGAGAGAATCCATATTTATTGATGTGGATGATATGAGTTGGAGAAACACGATACTAGCGCATGAACTACAACATTTACTACATAATGCAAGGGATCCATATGAAAATCTATGGATTGACGAAGGTGCTGCAGATATGGCAGCTTACCTGTGCTTCGGAGTAACAAGCACACTATCAGGTCATGCAAATGATTGGGCGCAAAACTCGAATATGAGTGTTCGATGGTGGAATCAGAGAATCGCTGACTATGGAGCCGGTTTCATGTTCTTGATGTATTTAGCAGATAAACTAGGAGGGGGTAGTGCAATTTCAAGCCTAGTAGCAGATACTGCAACAGGCGGGTTGGGGATAGAAAATTTGGCAGCAAATCCGCAACCAGGTTCAATTTCAATAGGTACTACAATGAGTGAAATTTATGCTAATTTTAGTATCGCAGTCACATTAGATAGCCCACAAGGTGCGTTTGGTTTCTCTAACCTTGACTTATCAGAAGCCTGTACTGCTGCTTTTATCTGTAAAGCTCAAAAAAGCGGTTACAATGATCAATGGGTAGTGGATTGGAGTAGCAATAGTGATTCTGTTGAAGGTTGGGGGATGAGATCATACAAGTTCGCACAAGGTTCAGGTGCACCACTAAATTTGATGGTTTCTCCAACACAATTTGGTTTCGAAGGCGTTGTGATGTCTAAGGAATCTGCGACAGGTACATGGTCTATGAATAAGTTAAGAATAGACCCTGCTAGTGGAGCCGGTACCGGACTTGTCTATGGTTTTGGAAACACTACGGATGAAATTTGGTTAATCACCTGGTATGAATCGCTTGTAAGCGACTGTGATTATAATTTTGCTAGTTGTGGAATTACTACTGGTTCATACCCAGAGGCAGCAATTACGGTTCAAGCAGGATTAATCACAGATCCAGCAGAAGTAGAAATTTCCACAATAGAAAATTTCGACAGAGACGGAGATAACTTAGATGATAGCAGCAGAATTGATTTACAGGTGACTTCAAATGCTTTTTTTGAAATATTAGAAGTGGAAGCTAATGCTTACTTGAATAATAGTATTGTAGATACTCTGACCTTTGACATAACGGCAGGTAATAGTGTGGCATCAGAAAAAAGCATCTGGTTTACACCCCCTGAAGGAGGAGATTGGACATATAGTGTGAAAATCACAGATGTAACTGGAGTTGTGGTTGACCAAGCATTTGCTCTACCTGAAAATATTGCAAATATGGAACCCGTAGCATCAGGATCCATGGCAACGAATATAACCCAAACATGGCTTCCTATTGCAATGTATGGTTCAGGTTATGACGCATGGGGATTCAGCCAAATAAATGGGACATTTAGCCATAATGAAACCCCCATCGCCTACTTCTGGGACCTAGGTGATAATACTTCATCGGGATTGAAAAACCCCACTCATTCGTACCTTGAGACTGGGCTGTACACAGTTGTCCTGACGGTGGAAGATAAGGGAGGATATTTTTCTGCACCACAATCTTGGATAATCTCTGTTAATGATACTTCGGTTCCTGTTCCAGTGATCTCAGTGGATGGTGTAGTACAAGATTCTGAACTAATTTTAATGACTAATCAGAGAGTGCAGTTTTCAGCATTATCGAGTCAGGATAATGTGCCAATAAATGAAATGATATTTACGTGGAACTGGGGTGATGGACAAATTGAACAAGGTAGGGGGTTAGCGGAATTAGGGCATGCGTGGGTAGACGGAAGCGCAGACGGAATAGTACATACTCTAACTTTGACTATTGATGATGGGAATCAATTTATTGATTATTCCATATATATCAAAATCCTGAATCGAGTTCCACAACAAATTTTCGAACAAACACTACAGACATTTACCTTAACACCTCTTGAAATGCCTATAGTTTTTGAAGACCAAGATGGTTTCATAGTTGAATACCGGTGGTCATTCAATGAAGGAGTAAATACTGACGGTTCTGGCATGACACTAACATCGGATTATTCAGTAACTGAATCTGTTGAGCAAAACCCAATAATTGGATGGAAAGAACCTGGCCTGAAAAATATAACACTAGAAGTCACAGATGATGATGGAAACACATCCACTGCTTCCCTCCAAGTTCTCGTTATCAATCAGAGACCAGTTGCAGTATTTGCAAGACCTAGTGATGGTCAAATAGATACCGAATATGTATTCGAAAGTTTATCTTTCGACCCAGACGGAAATAGTTCTTCAATGCAAATAATTTGGAATATATCTGATTTCGAGGAAACTGTGTATAATGTTACATCTGTTTACCATACATTCACTAAACCCGGCTTATATCGAATTAGCCTAATTGTGATTGATGAAATAGGGTTACCATCTGCTGAGAAGTCATATACAATTAGAATTGATAACCCTTTACCAGTACCAATATTAGAATTTAGGCAACCAAGCATGAACGGAACTGCTCTTGACCACATACCATCCGATGGATCAATGGTTACTTGGCAAGTGCCGTTCACAGAAAATGGAGGCGCTTTTATTGCACCATCTATGCCATTATTGTTTGATGGTGCAAAGAGCTATGATGCTGACCCTATATTTGAAAATATGTGGTCAAATAACCAAGAAGATCCAGAATGGAATGGAATAACAAGATGGATTTGGGACTTTGGCGACTCATCTCCTCAAGAAGAAGGATTTGAAGTGTGGCACCAGTATCAGTTGCCTGGCACTTATGTCGTCAAATTGACAGTTGTAGATGGATTTGAAGCGGGAGAAACTAATTCGACGAGTATGATAGTTTACGTTTCAAGATCGCCAGAAATCATAACAAATGACCCAACTGGTCTTGAGTATGTCATTGTAGGAGATATTGTCTCCCTAGATGTGGAGGTAATTGATACCGATATTGTTGATGGAATAGAAGCTTGGTTGGACACAGATATAAGTGTGGACTCAGATGGAGATGGAGATTATGAGAATGATCAAAATCAATATCTTTCAAGATCACCAACAATTCAATGGGATTTGAATATTGCAAGAGATGGCCTAGATAACGATGGAAACACAATGAATGATTTTGTATGGGGTGATCAAATTTGGTCATTACCAGAATATCAACCTTTAGTTATTCTTGTACAAGTTTGTGATGGAGTAAATGTCTGTATAACTAAACAATTCGAAATAACGGTTCTAGGTATAGAAGAAGATAGTGGTCCATTATCAATATCTGACTTGACTTGGGAAGATTTTGTTCCAGATGCTGAAAGTGCGGGCCTTCTGGCACTAATTGCAACAGTTTTACTACTTGGATGGTTAATTATGAGACAAAAAGACGAAGAAGAATTGGATGCTGAAGGAAGAAAGGAAACATATGATGTCCAAGAAGTAGTCAATGAAGGTGGGCTACCTGGTATGGATCAACATAATCCTCCACCTCAACCTAAATATCTCACAACCCAAGAACGAAGAAACAAAGAATCAGGATACATCCGCCCCATTAGGACTAGAAGGAAATGATTGATGTGGCATTCCAAAAAAAAATGACAGCAATTTTTCTTAATTCGTGCTTTCTAGCACCAATGATACTGATGACTGTTGTCATAACTATCGCCCCTGTAGCCTCTGCTGAGAATGTATGTGATGTCCCTGTAAATAATAATTGGCTTGTTTCGGATAAAATAAATCAACACGAAATAGGGTGGATGGATGGTCATGGTGGTGAAGAGCTTAAAGACCCAATAATAGCAGATTTTAGTATGGATATAAATGTGAAAAATGACTCCGCTTCAGCAATTAGTATGATTCTCTCATCAGGGAAATCTTATACATTCTGCTTTTCATTTAATGGCGATCCAAAGTCTCCTCCAAACAACGGAGCTAAGGGTGACGTATACTTGATGACAAAGGGAAATTGGGATTTATATGAAACTAATTACGAATTGAGGTTTGATAACTGGTTAAATGAAGTTGGATTTCTTCCGGTCGAATATAGAGATACAATTACTTGGATGCCGTTTAGGGATGTGCATGCATATGAAAAAGTAAGTGAAGACTATTTTACCGTAGCAATTGATACCGAATCTACATCATGGCTTACGGATAAGAAAATAGAATATTACCTAGTTTTTGATAATTGGGATAATAATCACAATACAGATGAACCAGCTGCTGGAGGTGGATTAAATATTGAACTATTAGTAGATGTAGAGAACAGACTTGTTCTCCCTAAATTTACTGCCTATATTTTAGTAGCAATACTTCCTTTATCGTGCTTGATTGTACCGTTTATCATAAATAGCAAATATCACTCATATGGCCTAGAAAAACCAGACATTGATGAAAAAGAAATAGTACCACTATTAGAAGGATGAGGATACTTCGAATTAACTATATTCAAGTAATTGCCAAGCTGTTTTCAAATCGCTAGTGTTGATCCTTCCTTGTTGCGCAAGATGCCATCCATTTTCCATTGTAGTATATACAATATCTTGTTTGAGCAAAGGTGCATGAATACGAGTCCAGTCACCACCTGCTCCAATTCCCATTATTGACAATTTACTTTCAAAATCCTTAGTTCTCCAAGCAACATCAAATAATCTCAATGCATCTCTTTTACCATTTGTATTAAACACTACTTTTATTATATCGCCTGAATCAGAACTCTCTAAAATTTCTTCAACTATATCAGTAGGGGAATTTGGGGACTCACCATAATGATTTGATGCGATAATTTTTGTATTATCCCCTGCTAATTTAACTAATTTATTCCTTTCCTTAACATCAATGTCTGTCTCAAGATCAATCCAACTAACACCACTTTTTATTGCCTTAGATAGAACTGCAATTCGTTCTTTCTCATTACCGGGGTAGTAACCTCCTTGTCTTTCAGGCCTACAAGTTAAAATTACTGGTAATTCTATGCCAGTTCTGAATGAAATTAATGAAGAATCAAGGTCGACTGTATCGATTGGCTGAGGGATATAAGTTGGTGCGACATAAGTTGTTCGACGAGACTCTCTGGGATCGTTATTTTTTGGCTCAACAGGTTCAGGTTTTTGTTCAACCACCCATAGTTTATCGAGACGAACTTCAACAATATCAGCTCCGACAGCAGTAGCTCTTACAGCATCTTTTAGCATTTCATCAACAGTACAACCTGTGAGAGTAACACATACCAGAGGCAAACTCATTGCTCGGGGGACAAATGAAGTCCGTTTAATCGTGCCGAGGGTTTTCTCAGAAGAATAAATATGGAATGTCGATTTTTAGAGCCATTTAGGCCTATTTTGAGAAAGACATTGAAAGCATTCAATAACCTCTTGACACACCAAATATACATGGATTTTGAGGGTTCCCTAAAGGAACCCTCAGGAAATGGAGAATGAAAAAGATGTCAGAGGAATATAGTGCCGATAGCATTCAAGTGTTGGAAGGCCTGGAAGCAGTTAGAAAAAGACCTGGAATGTATTTAGGAGACCCTCATGACGGTAGTGCAATACACCACTGTATCTGGGAAGTTGTCGACAATTCAGTAGATGAGCATTTGGCCGGGTACACTGCTTTAATCGAAGTAAATCTCCACACAGATGGCTCTCTTTCCGTTCGAGATTATGGAAGAGGTATCCCCGTGGGGATACATGAAGAATATGGAATTTCTGCTGCAGAAGTAATAATGACTAAACTTCATGCAGGGGGTAAGTTTGACAATAGCTCATACAAAGTCTCCGGAGGATTACACGGAGTAGGTGTTTCGGCAGTTAATGCTGTATCTGAATGGATGGAAATGACAATCCATAGAGACGGAGTAGTATACCATCAAAGATACGAGGCTGGAATTCCTCTGAAACCAGTAGAAGGCATTGGAGAGTGCTCAGATACGGGAACAATGATTAGATTCAAACCTGACCTAGGTATTTTTACAAACATAACAGAATTTGAGTTTAATCAAATTGATACAAGATTAAAAGAAACTTCATTCCTTAATGCTGGTTTAGAGATAATAATTAGCGACGAAAGAGAGGAAGAAACCAACGTTAGTAAACACCACTATGAAGGCGGATTGGCAGAATTTGTGCGTCAACTCAACTCAAACAGAGAAGCGATGCATGACGACGTCATTCAAATTAATGGGGAAAGAGAAACTGAAAAGGGATCCGTTAGTATAGAATTAGCTCTACAATGGTCTGATGCATTTAGTGAAACTATATTCTGTTATACAAATATCATCCGCAATAGAGATGGTGGTACTCATTTGAGCGGCTTAAGGGGTGCATTGACTCGTAGTGTTAACAAATACGCCAAAGAGAGAAAATTACTGAAGGGCAATGCTTTATCAGGAGAAGATGTTAGAGAAGGGCTTACGGCAATAGTTAGTGTAAAACACCCTGACCCCTCGTTTTCTTCACAAACCAAGGACAAATTGGTGAGCAGTGAAGTTGCAGGCATCGTTGATTCAATTGTGTATGAGAAGCTAGGTGAATTTTTCGAAGAGAATCCGTCGGTCGCTAAACAAGTAGTTGAGAAAGGTTTGTTGGCCAATAAGGCAAGAGAGGCGGCAAGGAAAGCAAGAGATTTGACTCGCCGAAAAGGTGTATTAGAAGGAGGAGGCCTACCTGGTAAATTAGCTGATTGCCAGTCTAGAATTCCAGCAGAATGCGAAGTTTATCTAGTAGAGGGAGATTCAGCAGGAGGTTCTGCAAAAACTGGCAGAGATAGGAGAATACAGGCGATACTCCCCCTTCGTGGAAAAATCCTAAATGTAGAAAGACAGAGAAGAAATCTAGTAAAGGTATTCCAGAATAATGAAATTCAAACTATGATTAGAGCTCTGGGAGCGGGTGTTGGAAATCCATCAGAAGATGGAGTCGTGGAAGAAGGGGCTTTTGACGCTAGTAAACTAAGATATGGAAAAATCATAATCATGACGGATGCAGATATTGATGGTGCGCACATTCGTACACTAATGCTAACATTCTTATGGCGTTTTATGAGACCAGCAATAACAGAAGGACATGTGTATATTGCACAGCCACCACTCTACCAATTATCTAAAGGAAGAGTGAGTAAATATGCGTTCTCTGATGAAGAGAGAGATGAAATTATGGAACAACTCCGAGGAGATAATCCGAATACAAAGATAGGTATTCAGAGATACAAAGGCCTTGGTGAAATGAATCCAGAGCAACTTTGGAATACTACAATGGATCCAATGACTAGAACGATGTTAAAAGTAACAGTTCAAGATATCGAAGAATCAGATAGAATGTTTGAGATATTGATGGGAGAAGATGTCCCTGATCGGAGAGCATTTATCGAGAAACATGCTAAGGAGGTGACAAACCTTGACATCTGAAGACGAAAATATTGAAGAAGAAAAAAATAATGGAGCACCTAGTACTAATGAGAATATACTAAATCATCCTTTGAATAAAGAAATGAAAACATCATATATCAATTATGCAATGTCTGTAATTATTGGGCGAGCATTACCTGATGCAAGAGATGGATTGAAACCGGTTCATAGAAGAGTATTGTATGGCATGTATGAAGGCGGCCATACTTCAGAAAAAAAATTCAGTAAATCGGCACGATCAGTCGGTGAAGTAATGGGTAAATATCACCCTCATGGAGATCAATCAATTTACGACACCATGGTAAGAATGGCTCAAGATTTTTCTTTAAGATATCCATTAATTGATGGTCAAGGAAACTTTGGTTCGATAGATGGGGACCCACCGGCCGCAATGCGTTACACAGAAAGTAGACTGGACCGTATAGCAAAACATATGTTAGATGATATTGAGAAGAATACTGTGGATTTTCAGCCTAATTTCGATGATTCTGAACATGAACCAACGGTACTACCTTCGAGATTGCCAAATTTATTACTAAATGGCAGTGATGGAATAGCAGTTGGAATGGCAACGAGGATTCCCCCTCATAATTTAACAGAGGTTGCAGGGGCGGTAAATCTCCACGTGAACCAAATTATTGAACAAGGTGTTGAAAAAATAGAAATCCCCCCTATTTCAATTGAAGACTACATGGAATTTGTGAAAGGGCCGGACTTCCCTACCGGAGCGTCAATACATGGTATTGATGGCATATACGACATGTATACCACAGGTAAAGGGAGATTTCATGTCAGATCTAAATGTGAAGTTTTAGATGATTCGAAAGGTAAGAGGATTATCATTCATGAAATCCCATATCAAGTTAAAAAGGCAGATATGCTTGTACATATTGCGGACTTAGTAAGTAAAGGAACAGTCATAGGAATTAGGGATATACGAGATGAATCTTCAAAAGAAGGAATTAGGGTTTTAATCGAAGTTAAAAACAACGCAGACCCTCATGCAGTATTGAATCAATTATTCAAATCAAGTCGATTACAGGAATCATACTCTGCAAATATGATGGGGATCTTAGATGGAAGGCCTGTACTACTGACGCTACCTGTGATGTTACATACATATGTAGGACATAGAGAATCTGTAATAGAAAGGAGAGCACAATTTGAACTAGATAAAGCAAAATCTAGGGCACATATTCTCGAAGGACTGGAAAAAGCTCAGAAAAGAATTGATGACATCGTAGCTGTAGGTAAGACTAGTGAAAGTAGAGAACAATTCGAATCGGTCCTAAAAGGCAATGAGAAAATAATAAAAAACATTGATGCTTTTGATTTTACGGAACAACAAGCAAAGGCCATTGCAGAAAGAAGATTGTATCAACTCAGTAAGTTGGACGTAAATAAAGTCCAAAAAGAGTTGGGAGAATTACAGATTAAGATTACTGATTTAAGTGAGATTATATCTTCAAGAATGCGTAGACTGAAAATATTATTACAAGAACTTGAAGACATGGTGGAGAAACATGGTGATGAAAGGCGCTCGAACATTGACCCTATGCCTCTATCAATGGATAGAGAAGATTTGATTGAAGAAAGGGCGATTGCAATTACACTTTCAGAAGATAATTACATCAGACATGTTCCTGTTGAAAGTTTCCGTGTACAAAATAGAGGCGGAAAAGGATTGAAAGGAGTTACAACAAAAGATGAAGATACACCTCAATTGATTGTGACTTGCTTTAGTAAAGATAGATTGCTGATTTTTACAGACCAAGGTAGAGTATATGGCCTAAAGGCGTGGGAAACACCTCAGGGTAGTCGATTATCTAGAGGTGGACATATTAGGAACCTGCTAGAAAGCCTCAGAGAAGATGAGAACATTGTTTCACTACTTCCAATATCCAAGGAATTATTAGAAAATCCTGAAGAAAATTATCTATTATTTGCAACCTCAAATGGAAGAATAAAACGCAGTAAATTGTCAGAGTATGTGAAAATAAATCGTAATGGTAAATACGCAATTAAATTTGCAGATGGAGACAATGATAGTTTAGTTACAGTCAGACCCGCTAAAGACTCTGATCACGTAGTTCTTGTTTCATCGGGTGGATATGCTTGTAGATTCCTTCCTTCTGAAGTGAAAACAAGAATAGATCCGAATACAGGAGAAACTCTCACAACACATACTGTCAGAGTCCAGGGCAGAGTTAGTCAAGGAGTAACTGGAATGAATTTAACTACCAATGACAAAGTTATCGGAATGATTGTGTCGGATAATTATGAAAATAATGTACTAACTATTTCTAAATATGGAATGGCTAAGAGAACTAGATTAGGCTCTGGTGAAATGATTCAACAAATAGATGAAAATGGTGAATTAGTTGTTAATGAAGACGGTGAAATGTCTATCGAGAGAGATGGTTACAGAAAAACAAATAGAGGGACAAAAGGTGTAAGAACAATGTCACTCAAGGATGGTGATGAAATCATTAGTGTCAAACAAATACCTGATTTAGGGGATCAACTTTTCATGCTCACTAAATCTGGTATGATGATTAGATTAGCAGCTAATCAAACTAAAGAAACATTGGGTAAAGTAACTAAAGGCACAAGAATAATGGAGTTAAGGAACCCAGAAAAAACCGGGTATAAAGATGAAATTATATTTGTGGCTCGTCTGCCCGCAGAACTTCTAGATGAAGAGAATGAAGAAGATTTGGGACTGGAAGAAGAATGAGGAGAACCGTTTCGCTTAAGCCATAATCAAAACTCGGGAGAATACTGCGGCAGTCGCATAGCCTGGCCATTGCGCTGGATTGCTAATCCAGTGGTGTTTCACCTCGGGAGTTCGAATCTCCCCTGCCGCGCCATTAATCCGTAGGAGGTTTCTTGTTTACGTTATATCTAGGAGTAGCATGAACAACCTGACTCTACTGGGTTTCGCTCTATTTATTTTAATTATAATCATCTTTTATTCGATTTGGATGAGGATAAGACATCTTACGCCATCAAACGATTTATCCTGGGTGAATGAAAACAAATATACAGCATACGCTGAAATAAATGACGATGAAGTTACACTTAAAAATATTAGAAACTTCAACTGGAGAACCACCAAAGATTTCGATGAACGGTGGACAGAAAAGAAATTTAAAATTTCAGAATGCACTAAGATTTGGTTAGTTTTAGAATACTTCTACCCCACAAGAAGGCCGATTGCTCATACACTTCTTAGTTTTGAATTTAAAGATGGATCTAGGATATCTTGCTCTATAGAAGTAAGAAGAGAACCGGGTGAGAGATTTAGCCCAATGAAGGGTCTATTAAGAGAGTTTGAGATAATGTATGTTTGGGCGACAGAAGAAGATGTCATTGGAGTAAGAAGTAGGTGTAGAAAATCAGAGACACATCTTTTTGAAGCCATAATTCTAGGAGAAGGAAATCAATGTAAAATGTTAGAATCATATCTACAACGAACAAATCAATTACATGAAAAGCCTGAATTTTACAACAGTTTATTCAACAATTGTACTACTAATATTGCATCACATGTTAATGATGTATATCCTGGAAGAGTTCCCCGTGCTATTGGTGTAATATTACCTGGGCTAAGTCCAAAATTATTGAAAAGAAACAATCTAGTTAAATTAAGAGGTGGTAGTATTAAAGAAGAAATGAGGATTAATCAAATAGAAACTAGGGCAAGAGCTTGGGATCAAGAATCTGATTTCGGAGAAATCATAAGAAACGTGGACTCTTGACAAGAGTATTCAACAAGTACCCGACTATGCAGAGATGTGGAACGAATTGAACCAATGACTCCGGTAGGGGTTTTTCAATACAAATTACCACCATCAAAGAGCCACATGATTCGGCAATTAACTCTTGCATCGAAGTCTTTAGAAATTACAGAAATTAAGTTTGAAGGAGTTCCGGGAGAGGACATAATTTCGATGGGGAATTGCTTGGAAAAAATGGGAGTTAAAATAGAAAAATTAACAGAACGGTGGATAGTAACTCCACCTAAAAACAGACTCATCGCGCCAAAAGAAACTATATTTTGTGGAAATTCTGGAACTGTTGCTAGAATAATGATGTCCATGGTTGCAAATTTTGATTCTGAGGTGACCATCGATGGAGATTTGTCTTTACAGAAAAGAAATAATTCCACATTAGCATCATGTTTACGCGAATTAGGGTGTAAAGTATCGTCCAATGGGTTTCCTTGTACTGTGAAAGGTCCAATTAAACCAAAAGATATTGAAATTGATGCTTCGGAATCAAGTCAACCAATAAGTGCATTGATATTATCCTCTTCGGACTTTGACGGAACTATGAAATTAACAATCAAGGGAAAGGAAATTAGTCGAGGATATTTGCAACTAACTACCAAGTTAGCAAAAAGATGGGGTTTAAAAGATGACTTTGAAAATAACTCAATACTGCTGTCTAGTTGGAAAGTAGTAACTCCTAAAATCGTTAAAATACCTAGTGAAATGAGTCTTTATCCTATGGCAATTTTATTAGATAACCTGCACGGGAATTTGCAAGTGGAAATTGAAGAACAAGACATAGATGAATTACTTATGAGAACATTAGAAGTTTTAGAGAATCCAGATATTAATAGAATAAACCTTAGAGATGCTAGTGATATTATTACTCCAGCAGCGGCTTTAATGGCCATATCAGATGGAGGGGAAATCTTTGGAGCAGCCCATACTAAAGGTAAAGAATCCGATAGAATCAAGAGAACTAGTGAATTATTGAATCTTTTTTCACTTAACTGTGAAGTTAAAGAAGACGGGCTGTTATTACTTGGAGGTGAAATACCGGTAAAACCTGATTCCCCTATAAACACATATATGGACCATAGATTAGCAATGACAGCAGTAATTTTAGGAACTTACTGTGGTGCTGAAATAATTAATCCAGATATAATCAAAGTAACGCATCCGGACTTCATGAAGATGATTAAGGCCCTGAAATTACTTCAGCCATGACGGCCAAAATGCTTGTCAATATGGTTCTGAGTTAATCTGAGAATTGTTGGGCGACCATGTACACATGCCCAAGGATTTGGAACCGTCCTCATATCTAATAGAAGGCGGCGCATTTCTGATAAACTCAATCTCTGATTCGCCTTTACTGAACCTCGACAAGATCTCATGAAAGCTACTTTATCACGTAATTGCTCAACAGTATCTATGCCGCTAGATTCAGGTCGAGAAGAAATATCGATTAAGAGATCATGTATAAATTCGATGAGACTATTGTTGCCTACAAGAACGCTCGGCACAGAAGTCACCATAATCTCTTCATTAGATTCAGAAAATTTAAAACCCAATTCTGAAAGTCTGTTCGATTCCGAACGCACAACAGCTAACTCCCTTACACCCAATGACATTGAAATAGGGTTAATTAATTCTTGAGGAGACCAATCTACCATGGAAGGACGCAATCTTTCATACCTTATTCTTTCATGTAGGGCATGTTGGTCAACAATAAATAATTCCCCATCTCCTTCAGCCAAAATGTAAGAATCAGAAAATTGACAGAGAACAATCATTTCAGGCAATTCTGGGATAATTGCTGCCATAGGTTTTGGTTCATCAACCGGAGAGATAGAATTACCAGATATAGAAAGTCGATGCAATGAACGCTCCTCGGAAGACAATGAGGGAGAAATAGGAGTGGAGTCTAAACCAGGTAAAACTTCTTGTTCTAATACATTAGGCGGCTTTTTATTATCTGATTTGTTAATTTGAGGGGTAGGCGTTCTAATGCTACTGAAGTGTGTTTGTATTTTTTCTTCATTTCCAATTTGAGCCCAAGAAGGGACAAAAGTGTCAGATTGTTGAATGTTATCTAATTCCACATCTATTCCTTCTAATACGGTTAGATCTGGAAATTCAGGTTGTGTTGAGACACGGCTTAGAGTATACTTTATAGAACGTTCTAATCTTTCTAATACTCTCCAAGAATGTTGTAATCTTACTTCACGTTTAGTGGGATGAACATTAACATCAACTTCATTTGTAGGCAAATTAAGAGATATAACTCCAATTGGATGGCGACCGACCATCAGTCTAGTATGATACCCCCGTCGTATTGATTGTAGGAAAGGTCCAACACTAACTGGACGTCCATTTACAAGAACGTGAAGATCATCAGAACGTGAACGAGATATTCCAGGGGGGGATATCCAGCCATTCCAATTCTCGTCTCCGGGTGCATCAAGATCGTCTTTTGATGATTTGAGTGGAATTAGTTTTGAAGACGTTGAGCCAAAAAGGTCGTATAACCTATCTTCCATACCTTCACAAGGAGGACAGTCAAGTACTGTCCGTCCATCAATTTCAACTAATATCCCTGTTTTTGGTTCGCTTAATGACAATGATATTGCTACATCTACAATTGCAGCATTCTCAGTAGATGGGCGTCTTTGAAATGATAATCGCGCAGGAATTTTTTCAAACAAATTTAGAACATCGACTTTGGTCCCTGGGGCAATTCCAATAGGGTCTACTCGTCCAACTTTTCCATTATCAACAATAATCGAGTATCCGTCTGAATCTTTTACCTTGCTGGACAATACGAGCTTACTAACTGCTGCGATAGATGCTAATGCTTCTCCTCGAAAACCTTTGGTAACTATAGTAGTAAGATCATCGGGGCCTGAAAGTTTACTTGTAGCATGTCTCTTTATCGCTAATTCTAATTCTTCTTTAGGTATACCGTGACCATCATCGATAACAGAAATTCTATGGAAACCACCGTTTTCGATTTCAATTCTTACCTTATTGCTACCCGAATCTATGGAATTTTCAACTAACTCTTTAACAACCTGTGCTGGACGTTCTACAACCTCACCAGCTGCAATTTGATCGATTGTTAAGTCGTCAAGTTGTTGAATAGATTGACGGGGGAGTTCTACCATATTATTCCTCCAGCAAATTAGAATATTGAGACTTATTAAGTGAATCTATCATAGCATACAGAACTTCTTGAGACTCACGGGGGCTGAGATTATCTGGATCAAGAGAACGGAGGTGTTCGGCAATTTCTTGAAGGAAAGGGTCCATAATTACGCCCTCTTTTTTATCTAAAGATTCTGATTGTATTTCGTATCCAATTAAATCATGTTGGGGGACAGAATTTAACATCCAACCATAAATGCTAGATTGACCGTCAGGCCTTGAATCGGGAGAATGAGAAGATCCTGCTTTAGCGCCCTGAGCCTGACTTTCAAGGAATACTAACAAATCTCTAGCACGTTCAACTACAGAAATAGGTAAACCAGCTAAGGCTGCAACTTGGACTCCGTATGATTCATCACATGGGCCTTCAGATATAGTATGGAGGAACCTAATCTCACCATTAACATCAGCTACCTGTACATGAATATTAGTTAAATTTTCAAACTCTGCGTCTAATCCTATTAACTGATGATAGTGTGTTGCAAAAAGAGTTCTAGCGCCTAATCTTCTGCAAATGTCCTCAGTTACAGACCAAGCTATTGCGAGGCCATCAAAAGTAGATGTACCTCGACCTATTTCGTCGAGGAGAATTAAACTTTTATCAGTAGCCCGACGTAAAATATGAGCCACTTCAATCATCTCCATCATGAATGTCGAACGACCTCTGCGTAAATCATCATGAGCACCAACTCTGGTGAATACCCTATCAATTAATCCAATTTTGGCTTTTTCTGCTGGTACAAATGACCCAGCCTGAGCTAAAATTGAGATCAATGCAGTTTGACGGAGATAAGTTGATTTACCGCCCATATTTGGGCCTGTCAACAATAAGAAACTTCTTTTTTCATCTAATTTGACATCATTCGGAACAAATCTTCCATCCGCTTCTAACACAGGGTGACGCCCAGCAACTATTTCGATCTTGTTGTCGTCAGTTATTTCTGGCTTACACCAAGAATTTTTTCTTGCATGTAAAGCGAAAGAAGATAAAACGTCAGTTGTAGCTATTTTTCTAGCTATTGTTGCTAAATCTGATGAAAAAGTGGCAACACTCTCTCTAAGTGCAATAAAAAGCTCTTTTTCAAGAGCCTTAGCACGATCATCCGCTGTTAATATTATTTCTTCCCAACCAACTAATTCCTCAGTAGTGTATCTCTCTGCGTTAGTCATAGTTTGTCGACGGCGATAATATTCGGGTACCTTGTCAACATGTGACTTAGTAATCTCAATAAAAAAACCAAATTGCCTATTATGCTTTATTCTCAAATTTGGAATATCAAGTTTTTCTCTCTCTTGAGACTCAAAAACCTTCAACCAATTAGTGCCTTCACTAGCCTTTTCTCTTAGGTCATCCAATTTTTTGTCTACACCATATCTAAAAATTCCACCATCTCTTATTGTTGCTGGAGGTTCATCGGTAATTTTGCTAGAAATTAGATCTCTGAGGGGTTCTAAATTATTCAAGCCTAAGGAGGAATTGTGTAAAAGCTCTGAGTTACCCTCATTAAGAAGAGCCTGTAATTTAGGCATTCTTTCTAAACATTCTGAAACTGCAACCAAATCTCTTGCATTTGCTCGACCATAGGCTAAACGTGTTGATAGACGCTCTAAATCACGCATGGATTTAAGAGATTTACGAATAGAGTCAAGTCTTCTTGGTGCCTTAAACAAACTACCAACAGCCGAGTGTCGTAATGCTATAGTTTGTTTGTTCGTTAAAGGCCTCATAATCCACTCCTTTAGTAGCCTACGGCCCATCCAAGTTCTTGTGGAATCTATGGATTGTAAGAGTGAACCTTGCTTCTCGCCTATCAAAGTATGACTTAGTTCTAAATTTCTTAGAGTAGTTTGATCGAGAACTAGATGACCATCATCTGCATCAAAATGAATCTCTCTAAGAGGAACTGTATCAATTAGATGTAAACGAGCGATATATCCCGCGGCGAGTCCACATGCTTGTAAGGCCAAAGGTTTAGAATCCAAATCTATACTACCAAGATCTGAAACTTTCAGATGCTCACGAACTGCTTGCAGTCTTTGCTCTGCATTAGCATCATGAATACTCATTACTATATCATCTAAATCCGAAACTAAGGATAAAATCAGATCTGATGAAGCATCTTTCTTAGATACTACTAACTCACTAGGTGACCACCGCTGAATTTCATCTTTAATTCGCTCCCAGCGACCTGCTCCTGATTGCTCTTGAATCCAAGATCTACCAGTCGATGAATCAAGAATTGCAAGACCAATCACGCCCTCTTTGATTGATATTGCCGCTAAAATACTTGAACCATCTTCTCCAATCAGATTCTCTTCATATAATGAACCGGGAGTATAAACTCTAGTAACTACCCTTTCAAGAATCTTAGAGCCGGGGCGTAACTCTTCTTCCTGCTCACACATTGTAACTTTGTACCCTGCGCGTAACATTGATTGAAGATATGATTCAACTGAATGCCAAGGGACACCCGCCATTGGCACGGGATTATCCGATTTTTTATCACGACTGGTCAGTGTTATGCCGAGTACTTCAGATGCAATTATTGCATCCTCATGAAACATTTCATAAAAATCACCCATCCTAAAAAATAGAACAGTATCAGGGTGCTGCGCCTTTATTTCAGCAAATTGATCTAACATTGATCTCTTTGTCATTACTAATCCATCCAATGCTAGCGCCGGAGCGTGAGTTATAGCACAACGCAGGGGGTGCATAAGCAAATCGCTTGGCATTGTTGAAATGATAGGATATCGTGATGGCCCCATAGATAAATTAGTATAAGTTCTCGGAAACTATAGAAGTGGTGATTCTATGATGAATAATAGTAACTTTAGAACTCACCTACTCATGCTCATGGTAGCAATTATCTGGGGTTTATCGTGGGCTATTGGGAGGATGTTGACATTAGAACTACCAGCCATGACAGCAGCCTGGTTAAGGTACATATTAACAATAATAATTTTTTACCTGTGGTTTTTTGTTATGGCAATAAATGGAAAAGAGATTAGATGGCTACCAAATAATAGAAAGACAATAAAGAGTCTAGTTATAATTGGTTTTACAGGAGTTTTATGTTACCAATTCTTCTTTATGCATGGAATGTTCTATACTGCTGCAGGGGATGCTTCTTTGATAATCACATTTAATCCAATTTTCACCGTAATTCTTGCAGCACCACTTCTTGGTCAACCAATATCGAAAAAAATGTTCTTAGGGTTATTTTGTGGATTTTTGGGAGTTATTGTTGTTACAGGATGGAGTCCAAATACGCAAATCGAATTTGAAGAAAGAATATTTGGAGATATATTGATACTTTTCGCATCACTATCTTGGGCAACTACAACGAATATGACTAAACGCTTGATGGAGGGGGTAGATGGAGAAAACAACTATACCTCTTTAGAAATTGTTGTTTGGTACTCCCTAATAGGTACAATAATGCTTACCCCATTCATGTTATACGAAACTTGGTGCAATGGTATTCCATCTCCATCCCATGAGGGGTGGTTGGCGATATTATACTTAGGAAGTCTATCAACAGTTCTTGCATATTATTGGTTTACTATTGGGATTGAAAAATTAGGCGCTACATCAGCCTCATCATACATTTTCTTAGTTCCTGTGTTTGGGATATTAGGTGGTTGGTGGTTACTAGAAGAAAAGCTAGGATATACTATTATTATAGGATTTGTAATGATATTAATAGGAGTGAAAATAGTCCAACTAGAGAGTGAAAGGCTTAGAACTTCTTGATTAGAAATTTACCAAAGATAGTTGCTCCTACTCACTTATTGTTAAATACGGTAGGCCAGTCGGCCGAAGTCGAGGTAGTTCAAATGGCACGTAAGCCCGCATCCATGTACCGCCGACTTAAGGGTCAGGCATTCACAAGACGTCAATATACAGGTGGCGTACCTAATAACCGAATTTTACGCTATTTCATGGGTAATAGAAAGAAAGCAGAGGCTAATGAATTCCCAATAAAAGTGACACTTCTAGCAGATAATTCGTGCCAAATTCAAGATAAAGCACTAGAGGCTGCACGTCAAGTTGCAAATGCAAGAATTAGAGATGCTGCAGGAGAGGATTACGCTCTAAGAATGCACACATACCCTCATCAAATCCTTAGAGAAAACAAACAAGCAACTGGAGCTGGAGCTGATCGTGTATCGCAAGGTATGAGGCAAGCATTTGGAAAGAATGTTGGAACTGCTGCGCGTGTTCAACGCGGACAAACTCTCATATCTATTGTAACCACTCCTGAACACTACGTTGTTGCAAGAGACGCATTACGTAAAGCAAACTGCAAATTTCCTACACCTTGCACGATTAAGGTTGTTGAGGGTTCCGAGCATTTGAAGGGACTAGTCTGAGAGCGTGTGGCATGAAGCCCAGCAATTCTCTATCAATTTTACATGAATCTTTACGAGATTCACCAATAATTTGGAAAGGCGATTACCCCTATTTCATACACCCAATTTCAGATGGAATCCCTCGTATGGATGCAAAAGTTCTCCGCGCAACTCGTGATTTGATAGTTGAAAGCGTGGACTGGTCAAAAATTGACCTAATTGTAACTATTGAGGCAATGGGTTTACCGTTGCTGGCAGCAGTAGGCGATGCGACTGGCAAACCGACTGTAGTAATTCGTAAACGATCATATGGAATGGAGGGAGAAATCAGAGTTGATGTAGCAACTGGTTATTCGCAGTCAACAGTTTATATTAATGACATAAAACCGGGCGAACGTATCTTGATAGTTGATGATGTTATATCAACGGGTGGGACATTAGAGCCACTACTGGAAACTCTGGAAGAAATGGGAGTTATTTTACAAGATATTGTGATAGCGATTGAAAAAGGAGAAGGCCGCGAAAGATTAAATCGTGAAAGACCAAAGTGGCCAATAAGATCTCTAGCAAGAATTGACATCATTGATGGAAGAGTCGAGATAATTGATTAAGGGGTTGGAAAATTGGATTTGAACAAACATGACTTCGAACTCGATGATTTGGTAGCAAGAATCAAAGAAAATGACCATCGCCTTGTGGCTTTACAAGTCCCAGAAGGTCTAAAAATGCAAGCATTAGAAATGATGGATGCAATCGAAGATGAATCAGCAGCTAAAGTCATTTTAGCAGCAGATCCTTGTTATGGGGCGTGTGATTTAGTACATGATAAGATGAAAATGATGGGGGTGGAATTAGTGGCTCATATGGGCCATTCTCAAATGAATATTGATTCAGGTATGCCTACTCATTTCATCCCTGTAACATATGAAGGTGACCCAATAATTGACCCTGTGTTACCAATTTTAGCACAACATAAAGCAATAGCAGAAGCAAGATTATTAAATGCTGGAGAAGAACTCGATCTAACGGATGAAGAAGCAATGGAAAAGTTTGTTGATGCGGTAGGAAGGGTAGCGCCACTAACTGGAACAAAGTTAGGGTTAGTTGGCTCTATTCAGCATCTGCACCTATTATTTGATTACAAGAAAAGGTTAGAAAGCGCTGGTTTTGAAGTTGAAATCCCAGTAGGTGGCGCTAGACTTACTTTTCCAGGACAAGTCCTAGGGTGTAATTATTCAGGAGATGACCCCGAAATAGGTCACTATCTATTCCTTGGTTCGGGTGATTTCCACCCAATAGGCCTAGTCATGCACACTGGGAAACCATTAGCATTACTTGACCCATATACGGGAGAAGCTAGTGAAATGTCATTTAAGCGGATAGAGAGGTTGTTAAGACAACGGATGGGACTTATTTTTGCAGTAGATAATGCTAAGAATTTCGGAATATTAATTGGAGAAAAACCCGGGCAAATGAGAAGAAATTTAGCTATAAGGATGAAAAATTTATTAAAAAAGCATGGAAAAAAAGGTTACTTATTGGCTCTTGATCATGTAGGCCCTGATTTAATTGATTTTTACCCAGTAGATGCTTTTGTGAATACTGCTTGCCCTAGAATTGCAATAGATGATGCTGTAAAATATGCTAAACCACTAATTACCCCTTTTGAATTAGAAGTATCCCTAGGTGAAAAAAGTTGGGAACATGGTTACCAATTTGATGAAATACCGTGATTAAAAAATAATCTATAAAATAGGTACGACAACATAGTGTTCAGGATAGGTCTAAGAACGACCGAATAAATACCAGATTGATGTCAGGATACCTCGACCGTATAGGTGCAGGTAAAATCTTAGTTGATAGAGAACCTATTTCATTCGACTGGACGCCTGATAATTTGGTAGGAAGGAAACAAGAATTGAATGAACTTGCAAGTATATTTTCTCATATAGAAGACCAGAGTTCAAGCAGTAGGGCAGTAATTACGGGACCTGTTGGCTCAGGAAAAACGGTCCTAAGTAGGCGTTTTGCAAGTGACTTACTCAAGCACTTAGATGGAAAAAGGAAAATTTCCTACGCTCATGTTAACTGTAGAAATCATCCATCTACATCTCAAGTACTACAACAAATTGCATTAACCTTAGACTCAGGACACCCCGAAAGAGGATTGAGTTCTGGGGAGATAATTCAATCGATTCGAAGAAACCTATTGGCACGTAACAACCACCTTCTACTCGTGCTCGATGAAGTTGACATATTGGTAAGGAAAGATAATTTTGATTTGATATACAAGCTTTTACGAATTGACGAAAGTCAAAACAGACAAGGGTCTTTATCATTAATTTTAGTAAGTCAAGATTCTATGTTGTTAAAATTATTTGAACCGGCAATCATCTCTAGACTTGGGGCGAGTAATGTCTTAAAATTAAAACCGTATAATCAAAAAGGGTTAACTGAAATAGCGAAACAAAGAGCTGATATTGCTTGTAGAAATGGATCTGTAAGCGATGAAATCCTAGAAAAAATTGGAATAATGGCAAGTGAATCTGGAGATGCAAGATTAGCAATTGAATTACTTGATTATGCAATTAGAAGAGCGGAGTCAGCAGGAAGAGGAGAAGTTCTAATTGAAGATGTTGAGCAGAGTTCTACACGAGTGGCATCCATAGAACCAAGCCAAGTAGATAGACTTTCTAAAGATCAAAAATTAATTATGCTCGGCCTATGTAGAAGATTGAAGAAAGAGTCCGAAATAAATACAGGAGACGCCGGAAAATTATACCATTTAGTTTGTGAAGAATATGAAACAAAACCTAAGAGTCATACAACATTTTGGAAACATCTGAAATTACTCGAGAATGAGGGATTAATCGAAACCAGAAACGACAAGTCAAATGTCGGAAGAGGGAGGACACAATACATCACAATGAATAATGTAGCACCTGCAAATCTGGCCAGTAGAATAGAGACAGATCTACAAAGATGAGAGAATAGGTTCGAAGGGTCTTCCGAACCGCTCTTATAGGGGCCGTATGTCGGGATGCCGTCTAAGGTGACTAATATGGCAGGTGAGCAATCTTTCAAAGCAGTAATCAACGATACTAAGCCTAGTGCTAAGGGTCGTTCTTTCTCGGTGGAAATTACAGGTTCTAACTTTAATCATTTCTTGGGGAAGAAAATCGGTGACTCTGTGGAAGGTATGTTCGTAGGAGAAGGAGATAGTTCATTGAATGGTTACAAACTTCAAATAACTGGAGGATCAGATAAAACTGGTCGCCCAATGCGTTCTGAACTTGAAGGAGGGAATGTAAAATCAATACTTATTACAGCTAGTACAGGTTACAAAGGCAAGCGTTATGTTAAGAAAAATTCTAAAATTTATCGATATAAGTATAATGGACTGCGTCGACGTCGAAATCTTCGAGGGAATACAATTAGTACCGAAACTCGCCAACTTAACCTCAAGGTATTGGAATACGGTAAGAAATCTCTAGGATCAATCCTAGGGGACGAAGAAGATGTGCCTATCGAAACCGCTTCCAATGAAGAGGAGTGAACCGATAGGGGATGATGCTTCTGGCTGATAGTAAAAAACAGCCGGAAGTGAATATCGGAATGGTCGGACATGTTGATCATGGTAAAACAACTCTAACTAAAGCACTATCAGGCACTTGGACCGATACCCACTCTGAAGAAAGAAAGAGGGGAATCAGTATAAAACTAGGTTATGCAGATACCACATTCTATTCTACTGATAAGGGTGAATTTTATGCTAAAGGAAAACATCCAGAAGGTAAAAAGGATTCAAAAAAAGACTTACTAAGAGTTGTTTCTTTTGTTGATGCTCCGGGTCACGAGACTCTGATGGCAGTAATGATATCAGGCGCATCAATAATGGATGGAGCATTATTACTAATTTCTGCAACTGAAAAATGCCCTCAGCCACAGACACGTGAACACTTAGCTGCATTACAAATTGCTGGAATTGAAAATATTGTGATTGTACAAAACAAAATTGATTTAGTTTCTCAAGAAAGAGCAATGGAGTCATATGAGGAAATCAAAGATTTCGTTAAAGATACTATAGCTGAACACGCACCAATCATACCAATTTCTGCTCATCATGATGTCAATCTAGATATCCTCATACAGGCAATTGAGCATACTATACCAACACCAAATCGCTCAGAAGAAGACATTGGTTTGATGTATGTAGCAAGATCATTTGATACAAACCGACCAGGAGCACGTCCAAATGAACTATCAGGAGGAATTATTGGAGGAAGTATAGTTGAAGGTTCTTTTACAGTAGGAGATAAAATAATGATAGCTCCGGGCAGAAGAATAAAAGAAGGGAATAAAACTCGTTGGGAGCCACTTGAAACTCAGATTGAGAGTATTAAGGGAGGTGGAGTAGATCTTGATACAGCACATGCAGGAGGCCTTTGCGGAATAGCGACACCTCTTGATCCAGTCACTACCAAGGCTGATGAGTTATCAGGTCAAGTGATGGCAAAAGAAGGAGAGTTACCACCAATATGGGAAACTTTAGAGTTAGAACTGGAATTACTGGAAAAAATGGTTGCTGGAGGAGATGGTGGTTCTGATCCTGTTCGGCCCCTATCTATGAATGAGATGCTAATGATAAATTCGGCTACAGCTACATCTGTAGGGACTGTTTCTAAGAAAGGAAAGATATCAAAAATTTCCCTCAGGTTACCTATTTGTGCAAAAGTGGGTAGTAGAATTACATTATCTCGAAGAGTTGGTTCCAGGTGGCGTTTAATCGGCCATGGCACTATTTTGGAGTGAGAAGCCATGAATTGCGTCCTAATAGACGCTTGTGGATGGGCTGCATTGATTGATGCAGGACTAAATCTAGATGTTGCTATGAGTAAAGTGATTGGTAAACCAAGATACTTACTTTTAGTAAAAGTAAGAGAAGAATTGAATTCACTATCAAAACACCGTAAAGGATTATTACTGAATTTGCTAGATAAGAAATCTGAGACCATTGAAGGACCTGAAGGAGTAAGACATACTGATGGGATGCTGCTTGAATTATCAAAGAAAAATAGTTGGCCTGTCCTTACGGTTGATAGAAGGTTGAAAGAGAGATTAATGAATAATGGTGGCTCATATATTGAAGTAACTGCGAGAAATGTATTGCGCTTAGTTCAAAATTAAGGCAATGTAAACAAGCGGTCATCATCATGACCATCCATTAAACCGATTCGAACTGCGGCGTCAATCCATGCATGAGCATAGTTTATAGCTCCAAAGGCGCGGACTAAATCTCCATTTTCCATAAAGTGCCTAGCATCGTTCTGATAGTCATCACACATTCTGAGCATAGATTGCAGGCGTCTCTCATCTTCATCATTGTTAGTAATTGGCGTCGCTTTGACTCTTGCTTCAGTCGTTAAATTAAGGTATTTTTCGACTTTTTCTAGCGTAACTATATTTCCATTATCTGACATTTATATTCCTCAAAATTCTTCTGCAGCCGCATTACTTAGCTTAAACAAGCGCGTACGTCCCTGTTTTCTTACTGATAACAAACCTGATTTTTGTAAGCCGTTGTATAATTGAGATAATCGAGGTCTTCCCACTTCTAATCTTGCTTGTAATTCATTATCTGAGGGAGATATTTCTCTCGTAGCAGCTATTTGTAAGATTAATCTCTCGGCATCAGACAAAGAATAAAAACGCTCATTATCCAAAGGTTGGTCGGGATCCCACTTAGGGGAATAATTTGAAAAATTTAGAATTGATTGCGCCCTTGGAGCTATATTTAAGGGAGCAGTGGGTACAGGCATCGGCGTGATTATCTCCATTGGATTTTCAGGATTGTCAAAAAGGGGCTCGTCAATAAACAGAGGTTCACTTGATTGAGATTCTTCATAGGGAGGTATGTCGCTAAGACCAAAGGCTGATTTTATAGAAATATCGGGTAAAGTTGATGAAAAAGAAGGTTCAACAGACCACTCAGATCCTTCCGTACTAATTACTTCATGGTAATTTCGAGATTCAACATTGTGATTCACTAGAGCTTCTGAGTTAACATTTGTCAAATCACTAATAGGCACCTCTGGTTGTTCATATTTTTCCTCAGGCACAAATTTATCTAATGTTGATTGTGGAGGAAAATTGTCAGCATAGGTTATTGGGACATCACTAATATTATCATTTTTCATATTAGAAGAGGTTTTGGCAAGACGTGCACGAAGTCCGCCGAAAGGCCCCCTAGTGCCTGCATTAACTGGAGGCTCTGTCCCATTCTCCATGGATAATTCAGTTTCCTCAACATCATCAGGATTTGAAGTGGGTACTTCATGATTATCATTGACAGTTGTTTCGATTATCTCAACCTCCTCAATTTCTAAAGATTCTTCATCAGACCAATCATCATCGCCTATAGAAAAATCCTTCGACCAATTTTGACTCTCTTCATCATCATCCCACATATCAGGGGGCTCCACATCAATAAAATCATCAATTTTGTCGGTGGAATACTCAGTTTCTTCTTGATCGGAAATTATAGTGGTTAGGATTTCCGTTTTCTCGATTCCAGGTGGCTCGTAAATGTCTCTCTGAACCACACCAGAGAGAGATTGGATTCTCCCGGACATTAAATTTTCCAATGTTCCATAACAACCTAAATCTCTCTTCTCATCAACTAAGCGTTTCAGAATTCTAATTACGTCACGAGGATTTCCCCCCGTGCTGAAATGTATTGATTCAAGAATTTCTGAGTTGATATTCCATTTTTCTTTAGATTTTAGCCTCATTCTATTATTTACCATTTCTTGGATCTCATTTTTCGTAAAATTAGATGTCCTATCGGGCTCATCAAACATCTGTTTAAGTCCTTCATCTAAATCTAAAAACTGAGATTGGGTTAAGCTTACAATTATCATTGCCCTTAATCTAGATAATATAGGTGAAATTCTTGGGAGAAATACATTAATGTCAATTGCCTGAGAAGGATAATCTAAAGCAATTAGAGGTAATGGACCTTTTTCATCATCAAAAATAGAAACTAACTTTTGAGATAGTTGATTCATAGTGGGTATAGATTGAAATGTTCCGAAATGGGTTAATATTTCATGTAGGACTGTACGTACTTGATTATCTCCTTCTGAGAGATATTGGCCAATATATTTTTTTGGTGTTTGGGATGAAATTGCATTAATCATTGAAGTTCTACCAGAACCAGAATCACCAACTAGGAGGATCATCCTGGGTGAGCCTGAATGAATATGATCTCTCCAGCGATGTAAGGTTTTTTTCCGCCCAACCAAATCTTGAGCACGGGATGCTTCGATTGGACGATTATCAAATGGGTTGCCTCGGACAGAAGGTAAATCGAGTAGGGTGACTCCTCCAAGTGACACATCTCTTGTGTAGGCCTTCTAGTTCATAATGTTCACGCTTCATTACGCATTATTTCGACTAAATTAACGCTTTTTTAATTTTTTGGAGATAAATAAAAAATCATATTACTACTTAGTTGCCTGTTTATAATAAATATTGATTAACGCTTTATTAACGGTTTATTGATGCGTTAACTAAGCGTTAACTAGTAGATTAACGCTTTTTTGTGAGAAAAATAATGGCATAGTGAGTATGGAATTATTATTTTAGCCTAAATAGGACTAAAATATAGGTAATATAATATTAATTAAACTAATATGAATAAACGACATATTTAATCGATTTAAAGCAAAGAGATTACAAGGAGTATGCTTTGGCAAAGAATGGTGGAAACATGCCAGTAGAGAACAGTCGCTTGAAAGGATTTTACAAACTATCGGTCCCTGAAAGAAGAGAGAAATTAGCAGAGTTAGCCGGTTTAACCAAGGAACAGGTCAAAGCATGGGCTGATGCTGATTTATCTGAAGAAACCGCTGACCGTATGATAGAGAACGTAGTTGGAAGATATTCACTACCAATAGGTGTGGCTACGAACTTTATCATTGATGATGAACACTACCTAGTCCCATTCGTTGTTGAAGAAGCAAGTGTAGTAGCTGCTGCATCCAATATGGCAAAAAGATGTCATGCCAAAGGAGGGTTCAGGTCGAACAATACTGACCCAATAATGATTGGTCAAATACAAGTAGTAAATTGTGATGATCCAGAAGCATCTAAAAATTCAATACTTGCTGCTAAAAAAGAATTGATTCAATCATGCAATGATGTTGATCCAATTTTAGTTAAGTTTGGAGGAGGTTGCAAAGATGTCGAAGTAAGAATAATTGAGACTATGTCAGGTCCGATGGTTATCGTCCACATCCTTGTGGACTGTAGAGATGCGATGGGAGCCAATGCTGTCAATACAATGGCTGAAACCATTGCTCCAAGAATCGAGTCATTATCAGGAGGAACGGTGATTCTGAGAATTATTAGTAATTTAGCTATACACAGGTTAGCCAGAGTTAGTGCCACTTTTACGCCCAAAGAAATGTCAGATAAGGGTGATGTAAAGCAGGGCTCTGAAGTAATTGATGGAGTCATCCAAGCATATCACTTTGCTGCTGCTGATCCATTTAGAGCAACTACGCACAATAAAGGTATAATGAATGCGATTTCTCCAATAGCAGTAGCTTGTGGCCAAGATTGGAGAGCAATAGAATCTGGAGCACACTCCTATTGTGCTCATGAACGACAATATAGTTCAATGACACATTGGGAAAAAGATTCAGAAGGAAATTTAGTTGGTTCTATCGAGTGCCCAATGGCAGTTGGACTAGTAGGGGGGGCTGTAAAAATACATCCAGGTGCCCAGGCAAATGTGGCACTCTTAGGGATAAAAAGTGCTGATGATCTGGCGAAAGTAATGGCAGCAGCAGGGATGGCGCAAAATTTAGGGGCTTTGAGAGCGTTAGCAACTGTAGGGATACAAGCAGGCCACATGAAACTACACTTGAAAAATATGATTAGTTCAGCAGGCGCAATGGATGATGAAATAGACTTGGTTGCAAATATGGTCAAAGAAAGTGGCGATAGGATAACCATGGCTACAGTAGAATCAGCTCTATTGAAAATTAGAAATAGCTGATTTACTCACCATTATGTATAGAATCTGAACCATCAGTAAATTCAGTAATTGTCATTTGCTCATCTGGAGCGAGGGAGGCTGCGAGTTGTGCGCTAGTAAGTCCTGCTTTAGTTGCCTCCGAACGAAACCATGAACGAACAGCACGATAGTCAACTTCTGGGCAGCCAAAATATTCGGCGAACCTGCGAGTAGTGGTCAAACGTCGAGTTAAACCATCTCTACGCCTATCTATTAATCCTAAATTTGCTAATTCCCTTACGTGCTCATAAGCCCTTTGGCCTAGCATTTCCACCAATTGCGATTGAGCCATAGGCTGATGATAAGCAATTAATGCAGCAGCAGGGAGAAGTTTCTGAGGAGTATCTGGACGGAAAGATTCAGGCAAATGGGGTGAAAGATCTGGACGGACTTCAAAAATCCAACGACCAGAAACTTCAGTTAATTGTAAGGCTGAATCCTTCCTTCTTTTGATTCGTGACTGCAGTTCGGATAATGCTACTTTGACTTCTTTATCGGGTTTGTCAACTATTTTAGATAGTTCATCGGTTGACATAGAACGTCCAGATGTAAACATTATCGCTTCAAGAATAATAGAAAGACTGGCCTCACTCATTAAGCACCAACCCCTCGGGAATTATGGATTTAGGGTTCAAACGATTAGTTAATACAGAAAAATTATTATCTTGCATATGTAGGTTCTTCAGAGAAATCTTGCCATCTAAATTTTGAGACACCTCGGCATATCCACGATGAGTTAGGAAAAGAGAGGAAACTAAAGCAGTAACTTGGGCTTCTGATTCTGCTTCTTCGGAACTAAGGCCAGATTCAATAGAGTTTTTCTTTAATACTTTAATTATATCGCTAAGGTCTGTTGATTCTTTGTCTTTAAGAGTGCGGCTACGCAATGCATCCCATGTTCTTTTCAGGTCGTCTTCCAAATTTTCAACGTGTAAACTACCCCCAAATCTAGCACGGGCTTTTTCGTTAGCTTCGCGTCGCTCTTTAGCGATTTGTTCCCTCATCTTTTGTTCTTCGGATAACCTACCTGCATTCTGAAGCCCCATGAGAAGTTCACCTAAAGTAACAGGGCGGCCTTCTTCACGATGTATCCTCCCCTCAAACATACTAGGAAGCATATCACTAGCAGCACCTGTAAGTACCCCTACTGAAAAATTATATTCCTCATCTGAGAATTCTGTCTCCCATGAATCGGCCACATCCCATATTTCTTCAACTTCGTCCTCTATGAGAGATTGTTCTTGCCGTTCTAGGAGAGTACTTGCTTGGCCGCGAAGAATTGACCAAGCCATTCTAACTAATCTTCCACAAGTAGGTAGATCAATATCTTCGGAATCATTTATTCTTTGATTGAATAATTCCAAAAATACGGAAAGATCGACGTCCCAAGGGTCAAGATCACTATTGTGGAACATTTGGAACACTAGGGCTACTGATCTATCAAATGGGTCTATCAAAAATTGATGTTCGGCTTCCTCGACTAGAGACAACTCCACTAAACGATCAAGATAACGACTGGTTTCAAGATCTGTTACGCCACCTAGTAAACGAGAAACTATGTCATCTCTCATAGTGGAACCATCAAAAACAGACATAATAACACCTCATTCGATTTCCATTTCAGATGATGTAATCTCTTCATTGTCATTTTCAAGATTTGTTACATCTACTAATGCGTTTTGAAGGGTATCTGCCTCTTCAATGTCTTCGGTCCAATCTTCAGTTCTTTCCCTTAATGCCTCTAAATTTCCAATTTTTTCAGAGGAGGAGGTTTCGGGCTCTGTTTCGGAATGATCAATATCAAAACCTGCTCTTTCGGCGAGACCGCCTAAAGACTTAGGAGTCCCCAGAGGCTCTGGCACCCTAGGCATTTTATTGGGATCTGGCAATACTAATTCTGAACGGTCATTTTCAGATTTCTTTCTTGCCTTTTCTTCTTTTTCTATTTCCTCGCTCATCTGCAATGCAGCCGCACGATCAAAGTCAGTAATACGGCGACTGCAGCCATCACCTGCATGAGTAATTCCGATATGGTGGTTTGCAAGATTAAGGCTAACTTTCCTTAATGTCACCATGATAAATTGAGCTCTTTGAGAGCGCATCAAACAAAGAGATGCAATTAATTCAGAATTAAATGGGTCCAAGTTTTGATCGACTTCATCGAAATAATAGAAAGGAGAAGGTTCGTAATCTTGTATAGCGAATATCAAAGCAAGTGCCGCCATTGATTTTTCGCCGCCTGATAATAAATTTCTACGAGTCTTGAGGCTCTTACCTGGAGGAACACAATCCATCTCAAGTCCACCATCAAAGGGATTCTTTAGATTCTCTAATCTAAGACTACCACGCCCTCCAGGTTGGAGAAGTTCGTACACTCGGCAAAAATTACCATTCACGTGTTCGAAAACTAAGAGAAGTCTCCTCTTCCTTTCAGATTCAAGCCTATCTGCAATACCAACAAGATCATGGCGTCTTTGCCTGAGTATTTTACCATCTTCAACAAGGCCTGCAATACGCTCGACTGCAACGTCATATTGCTCTATTGCTAGCATATTTACGTCCCCAAGATGACCGAGGCGGCGTTCGAGTCCCTGCACTACTCTCTCCGCCTCAGCCACAGTAGGTAATTGGATATCTGCAGAAGGCACATCGATTTGTGCATCTGCTAATTCTGTAACAATTTCATCAACTGCTACTCTTTTTTGGTGTATTTGGATATTTAATTCTTCGATTCTAGAAGTTAATGTTTCACGTTTTTGAGAACGGGTTTCTAAAGCCGCCCTCAAACCTGCTCTTTCTTCAACAATAGTTTCTCGGCGATCGGTAAGGATTTGTTGTTCTTCATCAAATTGCGATGCCTGTCCCTTCAACTCCACTAATAATTCTCTTGATTCAGAAATTGATTCTTTCAGAGAATCGATAGAACCCCTCGCATCTAACACTAATTGTTCCTTATTCTGAATTTGCCGTAAAAGTTCAGATAGTCTATTAGAAAGAATATTCATTCTTTCATTACCATTAAGAATGGCTGCATCGGAAATAATTCTAGTTCTTTCTGCGTCGGTTCTTGTTTTCTCAGCGTTTCGCAACATTTCTGAGAGGTGATCGGGTGTATGATTTTGTAAGGCAGTAGCGGCATCCGCTCTAGCTTCAAGTGCTTGGTTATGTTTTTCACTAGCCTCTACAGCTGCTTTTTCGGCAGAAGTAAATGATTTCTCGGCACGAGAAAGGTCTTCTCTCGCTAATATGATTTTCTTACCTATTTCTTCAACATCTTTCTGAGCACGTGAGTGATCGGATTTCCACTCGCGTATTCTGACCGATTGGTCACTATCATCTAGGCCATGGATCTGGTCGCGTAATTTTTGTTGATTAGTACGTAATTCTCTTAATGCAGCCTCAACTGTTGAATAAAGTAAGTTTGCTTCTTCTACTGCTCTTTCAAGTCTCTCATAGCCTAGTTGCCCCGGGTTCCCTCCTCCGAAGCTCGGCCGCGAAGGACCGGAAGGTGAACCACCTGTCATTGCCCCAGAACTTTCAATAATATCTCCTTTCAGAGTGACCATACGGGCTCCACCCATATTCTTACGTGCTATGTCCATAGATTGAACGATTAGGGTATTTCTAGATGCATACCTTACTGCTATGTCAATTTCTGAATCATAATCCAGTAAATCATGAGCAAAACCAAGTATCCCTGGATTTCTAGCTACAATTAATGTTCTACCTTGAGGTCTAGAAACATTCAATTTATTTAGAGGTAGGAATGTGGCTCTACCTCCACCATTAAGCCTTAGCCACTTTATACAATCGGACGCTACTTCATCATTAATCACCACTATGCTCCTCAATCCATTCCCTAAGGCTAAGGCTAAAGCTTCTTCATGGACAGCATCTTTAGGTGAACATAATTCACCTAATGTTCCAAGGATGCCTTTGATTTCTCCGCTTTGTCTTAACTTTGTTAATGCGGCGATTGTAATTGCAGAACCAGGTCTGTTCGCTTTCGCTTCTTGACGTGCTCTAGCTTTAGCTAATTCTAATTCAGTATCTCTCGCCCTAACTTCTGCTCGGTCTCTATCTTCTCTTAATGCAACTTCTTGTTTAGTTAACCTTTGAAGTTCATTGGCTAGGCCGGTTCTATCTAACTTAACTCCACCTTCTTGAAGTTCGTCTCCGACTAATTCTAAGTCGTCACGGGTTAATGTCGCCTGTTCATATTCTTCTTCTAAATCTGCTAATTTTTCTGATGCAAGTTGAGCATTTTGTTCCGCTCTATCTGATTCGAGTAGGGTAACAGAATAATCTTGGTGTTTGTTAGCAACTAAGTCGGTTGCTTGACCAAGGGCACGGTTCAAATCACGCCCATGTCTATCACCCGATTGAATAGCTTCTCTTGCTTTTTTCTCATCAAGTGCTGCGCTGGCCAAATCATCATCAGCTGTGGTCAAAGATTGGGCTGCAGTATCTAACTCTTCTTGGCCCTTAATTCGAGCAGCCTCAGCACGCTCATAATCATCACGAATTATTTCAATATCTTCTTCAGTGGATTCAATGATTTTTAATTGGTCGCCAATCCTATCAGAATTAGTTTCGACATCAATCTCATGCTTCTTAATTGTATCTAATAATTCTCTTGCGTCACCACTCATTATATCGTCTAAATCATTGCCAATTTGGACCAATTCTTCATCGAACTTTCCTAAATTGAGATTGCCAGATCTAATATTCTCAGTAAGGCCCGTGATCTGATTGGAGTAGTTTGAACGTTCTTCACCAAGGAGTATGACTTCTTCTAACCGGTTACGATGCCTAGACTGTTGGAGTACAATTTTATTGTTATTTAATTCCTCTTTTAAGCCTTTAAATTTCAATGCCTGTTGACGTTCTTTCCCTAGGCCTTTGAGGCGTTTTTTTTGCTCTTCTTCGAACAAATCGATTGTCCCGATATTATTATCCACTACTTTTCGCTGATTGTTAGCACGGCGAATTTCATCATCATAAGCGGTCACACCGGCGACTTCTTCCAATACCCCTCTTCTTTTACGAGGAGTCATTGTTGCAAGAGTAGTAACATCACCTTGTAATACGATATTATATCCATCTCCATGTAGGCCAGCTTCAGCCAAAACTCTCCTCATTTCTGTAGCAGTTGAAGGATTGTCATTGATGTAATATGATGAAACTGTAGAATTTTTGCGGTTCAACCTAACAGAACGAGTAAATGAAACTTCTTCAGTATCAATTCTTAATCTACGTCTCCCGTCAGATTCAGGAGCATTTCTGAAAACAAGCTTTGCAGACATATTTCTGGCGGCTTTACCGCCACCTCCTCCGTTGAAAATTAGTTCTGAAACATTAGACGCTCGTAAAGTCCTAGTTGATTTCGGACCGAGAACAAATTGTATTGCATCTCCGCAATTAGACTTTCCTGAGCCATTTGGACCTGTTATTGCAGTAAACCCTTCTTCAAAAGGTATAATGATCTCTCCGCCGAAAGATTTAAAATTTTCAAGTTCAATTCGTACTAGATGCATCCCATCACCGCGTAATATCAGCAATTTCTCGCTGACACCATTGGTTGGCTGCCGCATTTCTGTCTATGAATGTTGAGGAGGATTTGGTCGCAGCAAAGCGAAAAGTACACCTCTTTTTTTTGGCCGAGAACTACCAACAATAAGCGAAGATTCATTGAGAGTCACCTCATCGATGGCAACATGAGTAACGTAGCCAGGGATGAGTTAATGCCCGCAGTAGACGTTGCAGTCATTGGTTCAGGAGTTGCAGGATTATTCCTAGCACATCGTTGTGTACAAAAAGGATTGAATGTTGCTTTAATCACAAAGAAAAATATCTCCACATCGAACACAAATTGGGCTCAAGGAGGGATTGCAGGAGTACTTGATCCTGAAGATGAAGATGCTATTGAAGCACATGTAAAAGACACATTATCCGCAGGTGCAGGATTATGTGATGAAAAGGTTGTCAGGTCAGTAGTATTAGAGGCATCAGATAGAATTAGAGATTTAATAGAACATGGAGTTCGTTTCGACAAAAATAAGAGTGGCGAATTTGATAAAGTTCGTGAGGGAGGTCATTCCGATCAAAGGATATTACATTCAAAGGATGCAACTGGGGCAGAGATTGAAAGAGCCTTGACTAAATCAACTTCTGGTGAAATTGATGAAAAATTCACAATACTGGAAAACTGGATGGCAATTGATCTGATTCATAGAGAATACGGAGAACCTGAGAAAGGAGTTGTTGGCGTTTGGTGCCTTGCACCTTCTGGAGTAGTTCATACTTTACCCGCCAAGGCAATAGTACTGGCTACCGGAGGAGTTGGACATCTGTATCGATCAACAACGAATCCATCGATAGCAACTGGAGACGGAGTAGGAATGGCACATCGTGCTGGTGCAGAGATCAAAGACATTGAATTCATACAATTTCACCCTACATCCTTGGCAATAAGTGATTCGAGACCATTCTTAATTACTGAAGCAATGAGAGGCTATGGCGCCATTCTGATGACTAATCAAGATTGGAGAAAATGGAGAGAATTTGGGAGAAATGATCCGGAAAATTACTCTTTTATGAATAGCTATTCGAAGAGGGGGGCACTAGACACGAGAGACGTGGTCGCTAGAGCTATTGATTCGGAATTAAAGAAAAATGGAGATAAACACGTACTCTTAATAACGGAACATTTGGATGAAGATGAACTGATAAATAAATTCCCTAATATAAATGAAAAATTATTATCTTATGGGATTACTTTGGGGGTTGATCCAATTCCCGTTATACCTGCTGCGCATTACATGGTAGGGGGTGTGAGAGTGGATCACTATGGCCATGCACTTGTAAATGGTGAAGAAATGCCTGGCCTTTATGCGATAGGAGAAGTTGCTAGAACTGGATTACATGGAGCGAATCGTCTGGCTTCAAACAGCCTACTCGAAGCTGTGGTGTATTCAGAAAGAGCGGCAGCGAATTTAATTCAGAGTTCAGTACTTAATGAGTTGCAACAATTACCAGAGAATACCCCTCTATATCACCTTCAGACCCGAACATTAGAACACTCACCTTTACGTGCAGATTTAGATGCGTTGAGAACAACTATGACTATGGATGTAGGTATTGTAAAAAGTAATGCTAGATTAAAGAGAGCTGAAATAAAAATTAATCATTTAGAAGATAAACTAAGAATAATATGGCAAAGCTGTAAACCCACACAGGATTTAGTCGAGTTAACGAATCTGATACAAATTGCAAAACTTGTAGTGAGGGCTTCTTTAGATAGAAAGGAAAATATAGGGCTCCATTATAATCAAGATTTAGAATGATTAATCAAATTTAGAAGAGTTCTCAATTCCTTTGATTAAACCATGCAATATTGCATTACAAGGGGTCGGGATTCCTTCTGCTTCGCCTCGAAGAACGACAGCTCCGCATAAAGCATCTATTTCAGTAGGCCGCCCTGCCATAATATCTTGAAGCATGGAACACCTATTATCTGGAGATATTGCCACTATATCTCGAAGATAAGTATCTAATTCAATACCTCCCAAATCAACTCCACTAGCGCGGGCGACTATGGCTGCTTCACGCATAGCTTGCATAGCCTGTTGCCAAAGAGAATTAATCTCTAGAAGTGCACCATTTCGAACTCCTGCAATTGCACAAACAGGATTAATAGCGACGTTAATTAGTAGTTTTTTCCAAATAATTTGTTGGATATCATCACTTAATGTCGCGTTTAAATCAGCATCATTGAGAATATTTAGCAAAGGCTCGGCTTTGAAATTACTTGAACCATCCAAAGCACCAAAATTTATGCTACCTCTGCCAACCCAATGAACTACTCCATCATTACTACGCCAAGCCGCGTGAGTAAGTGAACCAACAAAAACTCGATCTCGGCCTATCCTATGTGCTAATATCTCTGCATTGCCTAACCCATTTTGAATTGTCAATGCGTACCCGTCTTCCGTAAGGACTTCAGATGCTATCTCTGCTAATGATGGATTATCAAGTGTTTTACCACAAATTATTGCGATATCACAAGACCCTCGTATTTGTTCGGAAAGAGGGCCTGACTCACTATCAGCCAACAAATATCTTTCTGAGGGCACCACTTCTATACTACCTTCAGGAGTATGTAAAACTAGACCTATGTCTGATAGATTAGACGCCGTAATGCCTCGAGATACACATACTATATCGGCATCTGTGTCAGCCATAGCTCCGAGAATAATGCCACCAATGGAACCCACTCCAATTATCGCCACTCTCAATTAATACATCCTCCGATTGGGCACTTAGATGCGAAATGTAAAATTAAACTATTAGACTCTTGAGATATCCAAAATACCCTCCAAATTTCATCATCATCCCCGGTCAGATCAATATCAATAGTTACTGAACCATTTGCAGCAATTAAATTCGGCACTGATATGTTAAGCGCGTCATCGACCCTTAAGTTACTAGATATATCAAGAATCAAACTCACCTCACCTTCTACTCGTGAATCAATAATAATATCTGAGAATGGTAATGCTGAATCGGTTAGAGGTGAGCCATCCAGCTTTATATCTAGGCCTGATTGTAAAATCATAGCTGTAGAGTTGTTCGCCTGGCAATTTATCAACCAACCACTTTCGGGCAGCAATAGGCTCCTTCCCTCATAATTTCCATTGATGAGAAGGGGAGAACCACTCGTTAATGTAAAATTCTCTTCCGAATCAGAATCTAATGTTGGAATCATATCATTTGAAGGGCAAACTGGAGACCCTAATGTATCTGAAAATAGAATGCCATCAACTTGCTGTCCTAAATAAATTCCGCGGTTTGAATTTAAGTAAATATCGATATAAGAGTTATCAATTGGCAGATTCCAAAAATCTGTAAGTCCATTATCATGCTTAAATTCGACAATAGGGGCCATTCTATAACCCTTGATTCCCGAGTTACCTATGACCAAAGATTGCCACCCTCCTTTTTCTGAAACTAGGCATAATTCATTCATACCTTGAGTAAGCAAACTCGAGTTTTCTACTGACCAAAATGGATTTTCACTAACTGTCAAGTTTCCAGATTGATTACCTATGACTTCAATGTTAATGCAAATTCTTTCATTAGGTAGCTCTGAATCCCTGTACCAAACAGGATCTGGGGAAGTCACTCCCTCGTACTTTATTGCTAAAATATGCTCTAAACGTGTATCTTGAGATTCTATAACAAATCGCAGTTGGACAGGAGTTAGATTATCGGGATCATTGTCAGAGATTGAAAAATTAAATGAACCAACATTATTTTGACTTATGTCTTCAAAATTACAAATTAATCTTTCATCAAAACATCCTGAATCAATATGCCATCTTTCATTGTCACCATCGATTAATACTTGTATAGAGCCAGAAATTGGTATAATCCCAGAGGGTTCCAAATCAAAAATATGTGTGTTGCCATTCCATTCAACACTAGATAACTCCTCGTCCCAACTTGAAATATCTAAGCCGCCATCCCATTCAGAGATTTCCTTGACTGGATGAAGGCCCGGGAATCCAATGAGCAATGCAACTACTATGATAGCAGCGAACATGTTTCTGAAGTTAGTGTCAATGCCAGATGCTTCATCGACTACTAAAGCCATAGGTATGTGTTCTCCACTAAACCTTCTCCAAGATGCTAAAGAAGCAAGGATTAGCCAGGGCCAAAATGTAGTTTCTAAGAAAACCACACACATTACCCCTAGAGTAACTAAGAACAAAGAGGTTTCATTTTCATTAGAGTCTGAATTTTTAGGCCCCATTAGTGAATACAATATCCTATCCCCAGGGAAACCAGGTATTGGTAAAATTAGTATCCAACCAATCATAGATAATCCTATACCTGCAAGAGACAAAGGATGCACCCACTGAAGTTTTACTGAGGCATCGGAGTTAATAAATAAATTTGCCAATAAATCAACAATAATATTTAGATTCAGTAATAATGGTTCTGAAACTGATTCTGGTGGTAAGTTAGGAGTTAAGGTGAGTCCAATAAAAGATAAGATTGAACCAGCTAGTAGGAAAACAAAGGCTGATGAAGATTCTATTAAACTTAATGAACGGCGATTAGGATAAGTGATAGTATCGACTCTTTTCTGACCAAAAATACCAACAATACCAAATGGCCAAAAAGGAGAGATGAGAGGGAATGCAATAGGAACAAGATTCCCTACTTCGACTGCGAAAAAGGAAGCAATATATTTCCTAAAGAAATTGGCTAATAGAGTGACTATAAAAATGGGTATACTAAAATAAATTAGTGATTCCATGATTAAATCATAAGTCAATATAGAATCACTTATCTCAAATTGAGAAATCCAGTAACAGCCAGCCAATGTTGTAAAAGAGAACATGACCATCCAAATTAGCAATTGCTGCCAAAAAGGGACATTGACAGGATCAACTGGATATCTGATTATAGCTAGAGTTGGAGGGTTTCCTTCGTCTAATAGCCCTAACAAACTCAATGGTTTTAGATGTTTATTTAGACGCCTAAGACTAGAACTAATATTTTCATCATCACGGCTATTTATTTCCCATGAAATGTCACCAATACTAGACTGATTACCTATGACAAAATAACGGCTACAAATAGTTTCAAGAAACTCGTTCTGGTTCCAAGTTTCTTTGTCAATAACAATTGATTTGCTCTCAGACACAGTCACCCCTCCATCGTATTTGGCTACTGAACATAGATTACCCCCTATCAAACCGTGTGTGCCGCTATGCGACTAAGGCATTCCAAAGTCACTTGTTTTTGAATCTCTTAAGACGGAATGTTTCTTCTCTTTCCATTTCTTCTAATCTTAATTGAATAAACGATTGAGCCTCTTTCATTTCTGGAATTACGACAAACTCCAAAGCGTTTACTCGCCTCTTGGTTGCTTCTATTTCTTCAAGAAGCCTCTTCAAAGTCGCTTCCATTTCTGCTGCCTTAACGATTTTGGAAATTAATAGAGAATACGAATCCGCCGATTCGTCGATATATGGGGAACCACCAATGATTCCAGTTGGTCTCGATTCAACCGTAGTTGTGAGATTAGTACCATCGACTTTTGGAACTACAACTCCCATTATATTCCTCCGAGATACCGTGACTTCAGGACCTGATGTTGCTGCAATTGCTGCACTTTTAACTGCTAATCCTCCTTCAATAGACGACGCTAAAGCAATTGATTTCAACGCATCACGGTAAGTCCCTACAAGCTCTTCTCGAGCTGTGATCATTTCTGCTAACAAGGTACGAAATTCAAAGAATAAACCATCTCTTTTCATTTTTAGAAGATTATAACCACTTGATGTCTGTTTAATCCTACGTTTCAGATTAATCAGTTCTGAGCGTGTGGGCTTGATGTCTAGTGCCATCTTTCTCATCTCCTAACTATAATTCTCTAAATAGATTCATTCTTTTTTATCAGTTGGATGATATTTATCAATCCACTTCTGGTCTAAACGCACGAGATATTTAGTGTCAATATTTGAAAGAAGTTCCCAAGCATAATCAAGAGTTCCTTCTGCAATGGGTCGATCTTCGTCACGACTTTGTCTAAGGAATTTATTCTCAAAGATATCTGCGAATTTTAGTAACTGTAAGTCACGCTCATTCAAAGCATCTTCACCGACAATTGCTACTAAACCTCGTAATTCCCTTCCCTGAGCGTATGCTGCATAAAGTTGGTCAGAAACTGATTTATGATCTTCTCGAGTTTTACCTTCACCGATACCTGCATTCATAAGTCTAGATAGAGATGGTAAAACGTTAATTGGTGGATAGATTCCTTTCTGATGAAGTTCACGTGAAATAACAATTTGCCCTTCAGTAATATATCCTGAAAGATCAGGTATAGGATGAGTAATATCATCACCAGGCATTGTTAATATAGGGAATTGAGTGATTGAACCTTTCTTTCCTTTTACTAACCCCGCGCGCTCATATAACATTGCTAAATCAGTATACATGTATCCAGGATAACCTCTACGACCAGGTACTTCTTCACGAGCTGCGCCTATTTGACGTAGTGATTCACAATAGTTAGTCATATCTGTGTAAATAACCAATACGTGATAATCCTTCTCAAAGGCAAGATATTCAGCAGCAGTAAGAGCTAATCGAGGAGTAATTAATCTCTCAACCGCTGGGTCGTCAGCAAGGTTAACGAAAAGGCAAGCATTCTCTAGAGCGCCCGTTCTTTCCAAATCATGTACGAAGAAATTGTATTCTTCAGCTGTTATTCCCATAGCACAAAACACTACTACGAAGTCGTCATCGCTGTCAACTAGTTTAGCTTGTCTAGCAATTTGTAATGCGATATCATTGTGAGGAAGTCCTGAAGCACTAAAGATAGGTAATTTCTGCCCGCGAACTAATGAGGTACAAGCATCAATTGCAGAGATTCCAGTTTGAATAAATGTATCTGGGCTCTGACGAGAATAAGGATTGATAGCTGCACCAATGATGTCAGCCATTTTATCGGCTACAATATCAGGTCCACCGTCTCTTGGACGACCTGCTCCATCGAGAATTCGGCCAATCAAATCTGTGCTAACTGGCAATTTAAATACATCACCAAGGAATTTAATTCCAGTTTGCTTATCGATTGAAGCAGTACCTTCGAAAACTTGGACAATAACCTGATCATCAGATGTATCTAGAACTTGTCCATTCTTCAAGGTGCCATCAGTAAGCCGTAATTCTACAATTTCTCCAAAAGCAACAGGTTCAGTTTTATTTAGGAACACAAGAGGCCCCTTTACGTCAGTGATTGTTCTATATTCTTTTCCAGTCATTTATACCACCTCTCAGTTATCCTCCATAGTATCGGCAATTTGTTTATTCATTGTCTCTAACAATTTGTCGATTTTATCTGCATAACCAGATTCGAATCGCCCTCTCATGAGATTAGTACGTCCAGGCACGTTAACTACATCCTCAAGAGCAGCGCCCCCGGCAAGAGCTTTCTTTGATTCCGTCTGGAACGATAGTATAGCCTTGGCCATAGTATATTGAAGTTTCAAATCGGTATAAGTATCTACATCATGGAAGGCATTCTGTTGAAGGAAAAATTCACGAATCATACGTGCAACTTCTAAAGTTAATTGCTGATCGACCGGTAAAGCATCAGAACCTACTAATTGTACAATTTCTTGAAGTTCCGCTTCAACTTGTAAAAGGGCACTAATTTCAGTTCTGATTTCAGGAAAATCACTCTTGATATTGTCCCTATACCACTGATCTAATGACGGGGGGTAAAGCGAATAAGAGTTCAACCAGTTTATTGCTGGGAAATGTCTCTGACGAGCCAATCCTGCATCTAGACCCCAGAACACCTTAACGATACGTAGTGTCCCCTGGCTAACGGGTTCTGAAATATCTCCACCCGGTGGAGATACTGCTCCGATAACAGATACAGAGCCATCACCACCAGATAATGTTTCAACACGTCCAGCTCTTTCATAGAATTCAGCAAGACGGCTGGAAAGATAGGCTGGATATCCTTCTTCGCCAGGCATTTCTTCAAGACGTGATGAAATCTCACGCATTGCTTCAGCCCAGCGACTTGTAGAATCAGCCATTAAAGCCACATCATAACCCATATCTCGGAAATATTCTGCAATTGTGATTCCGGTATATACTGACGCTTCTCTAGCTGCTACAGGCATGTTAGATGTATTTGCAATCATTGTAGTCCTGTTCATCAATGCTTCACCGGTTTTAGGATCAATAAGATGAGGAAATTCATCGAGAACTTCAGTCATCTCATTCCCTCTCTCTCCACAACCAATGTATACTACAATATCTGCATCAGACCACTTAGCTAATTGTTGCTGAGTGACCGTTTTTCCTGAGCCGAACGGCCCAGGGATTCCTGCTGTACCACCTTTTGCTAGGGGGAATAAGAAATCTAATATCCTTTGCCCTGTTTGTAAAGGTACTTCTGGCGCATGTTTCTTAATAAATGGTCGAGGAGTTCGCACAGGCCATTTTTGCATCATCGTTATTTCAACACCATCATCAAGAGTACAGACAGTTTGAGTTACATTAAATTCTCCAGAATTGATACTCTTGACTACTCCTGAAATCCCTGGAGGTACCATAACTCGATGTTCTATGGTCTTAGTTTCTTGAACCGTACCTATTATGTCACCCGAAGAAACTATGTCTCCAGATTTCACAGTTGCCTTAAAATCCCAAGTTTGCTTATGATCAAGCCCATCCGCATCTACGCCTCTTTTAATGAATACACCCATAGTCTTCTCCAATTCGGGAAGAGGTCTCTGTATACCATCGTAAATCTTAGTTAAAAGACCCGGGCCTAATTGCACAGACAGAGTCTGTCCAGTTCTAATCACCGGTTCCCCAGGCCTAACACCTGAGGTTTCTTCATACACCTGAATAACAGATTGGTCTCCATGTAATTCAATGACTTCTCCCATCAAACCTTCATCACCCACGCGGACAACTTCATACATTCTTGGCGAAATTCCTACTGCAGTTACAACTGGTCCGGAAATACGATAAATCACTCCTTTTTCTTCACTCATTTTTTCATCTCCTTTTTTTAGTTTCTAGGATTATTTCCATAAGTCGACTCCTAGGGCCGATTTGATAGACTCTCTAAGGGTATTATCCTCTTCAGTCCCAATACCCAATACTGTGGGTATGATGCTCGCTGAAAGTTGCATTCGCAATCTATCTGGAAGTCGTAATAAGTCAGAATTGTCGATTACTACAACCCCCACTTCTTTTTGATCAAGTAAAGAACGCATAGTTGCAATCATTTCTTCATCGGATACAGGGTTAAAAATACTAGAAACACCTGCAAGTTGGAATCCAAGAGTGAAATTAAGAGTACCTACTACTGCTATCTCCATTAATTTCACCTCAAAAATTCATATGCGCTTCTAATACCTCTGAAGAGAGGCCAATCGTCTTGCCGCGCACGAGCAAACGAAGGTTTTGTATTTCGAGTACTTTTGTTTCAATATAATATATAACAGGGAATGCTGAAACAGGGTTGAGATAAGAAAATCGCTTTAACATTGCATACCTCTTGTGAGATAGTAAAGAGGCGATTGGGTCCATTGTGCCTTTTTCCAGATATTCTTGAAGTGCTTCGTCGAAACCAGAATCGTCAAAGGAATTACTACGTCTGAGGGCGTCAATGATTGCTTCTTCTGACTCGGCTTGAGACACCTGCCTCATAATTGTGTCATCAATTCTTCCACCTGCAATATTCATCTGAATTCTTTTTTCAGTTGAAATCTTTTGTCGCAATTCACGGAATTGATTTATGATATTTCGATGATCAATCTCTGTACGGATATATTTTCTTAATTGAGGGTTTGAATCTTTACCTTGGAATACTTTTAGTGCATGAGAATAGTACTGGCGGTCTAATGAGTTTTCCATTTCTTCAAGAGATGGGGAACCTTCTAATTTAGCTAATTCCTTACCCCAGGGTGTACCGTGCATGGCTTTAGCTGCTTCAGAAACTGTTTCAGTTGTCCTAACAATATCAAGCCAAACTGAATTCATTGGATTTTCAGATGGCAATATTTGAGATTCGATAAGTTCGTCAGAAGCCCCTCCATTTACTGCACGTAAAACAGTTTTAGCCTTATCATAGGCAAAACGTTCAACAAAAACAGCAACAATTGACTTTAGGGGACCTTGACAAAACCTCATTATTTCGGCAAGATCATTATCCAGATTATGGAATAAAGCAGCCTCTACTGCATCTGCTCCAGACATTCTAGAAGAATAGGTGTCCATTTCTGAACGGTACCCTAATTCACCTATACTAGCACCGATTGAATCAGGACCCAGTTGCAACAATTGTCGCATACGAGTTGAGTCAATTAGTGAGGACTTACGCGCTTTTGCACGTGCAGAAGCATTGTATAGGTTCGAACGACCGCCTGATAATCTTGCCATTATTTCACCATTTAATTTCCAAATAATACTTTGTTTACTTCACCAAGGTTTGCAGTCCACGCATTTTTCAAACGCGTGTCGAAACGATAATCAAGTACAATTAATCCGTCTTTTGATTCGAGAACAAAACCCCCTAATCCTTCGACGTCATTTCCAAGAGTAAAATTCCCCTTACTGAGTTCTTTACGGTCCGCTGAAACCGGATGAAGAATCATTCCAGTTCCAGATTCACTTGCTTCAGATAGTAATGCCACAAGTATGTCAGATCGGCCATTTAGGCTGGGAGACGCTACTTCTGCTCGAATGCTGTCCCATGCTGCATCAAGTTCTTCGCGACGAGCGATTAATTCATGCTTCTGGTTGGCTTGTCTAGCAGATGCTACAACTTCTACTGACAACTGGGCACTTTCTTTCTCAGCACGATTTTGCAAATTTAAAGCGGTTGATTCGGCCTCAGCCTTTGCGTCTGCTTCAATCTGCTTAGCTTGCTGCTTTGCAGCAGCGATAATCGCTTTCGCTTCCACCTTAGCTTGAGCGGCGATTTCATTTGCTAATGCTTTCAATGTCATTTATACACCTTCATTATCTTTTATTACAATAGATCCTACTATCTTCTGCTTAGAGCAGGAAGAGAGCAAGGAATCCGAATAGAACAATAGTCTCAGGTAAAGCAGTGAAAATTAGGCCTGTTACGAATTTGCTACCGTCTTCGGCGATCATTCCTACTGCTGCTGCACCAATTGGCCCTTGGCTAAGGCCGGTACCTACACCAGCTAAACCTAGAGCAATTCCTGCACCTAATTTCGCGGCATCCCAGTTATAGGATGTTGCTGTTACGTCACCCTCTGCGGCAGATACTGCGGATGCAACCATTGCAAACGAGAATAAGCCTAATAGGGCACTTAGTCCTTTCATTGTATTTCTTTCATTCATTTTTTTTTCCTCCATTTTTTTTTCTAAGCATATGCTTGGAATCTGATATCACTCGACCTCCACGTGGCGCGAGCGGAAACCGAAAGGACTGAAATCCTCTCCGCTTGAATCGTAATATTGCCTCATCCATTCAACAAAATGAAGACGGGCAGCATGAATATTAGGACTAAATACACCTAATCCCCATGCGAAAAATTGAACTAATAACCAAGCAATGAAGAATATTGGGACTAGTATCCAATTACTATCCATCCATGCAGTTACCATGGGGTCGAATAACTTTTCATTACCAGTTTCAGCGATCTTGACTCCCACGACCCCTACGGCAAATAGTCGCACATAAGAAATAACAGTGGGCATCATGCCAATAGCTTCTATTGGGGCTAATCCAATATTGATAGGAAATGGCACACCATGGTATTTGTATAATGTCCACATTAACATTAAAGTTGCGATTACTGCAATGACCACACCTGGCATGAGCATCCATTGACTGTCCAATCCGTACTCTGGCCCTAGGAATCCATACGCGAATAAAAATCCTCCAACAAGTAAAATCATCCAACTCCCTTTTTCGAATAATGCACAAACAAAACCAATTCCCCCATGGCCATTACCATAAAGCAAAATGTCTCGGAACCCAATTAACAAGCCGAAGAATACATGTATAAATCCAACATATATTGCTAAAACAATTAAATGTTCGAGGTTACCACCATCTGCGCTAGGCAATACTCTATGGAATGGGAAAGCAAATTCTAAACCTAGTGAAGAAATTGAGCCTTCCCACAAGTGACCGTCCGAGAGTATCGTACTTGCATCAAAGTATAGGAACTGTAATGATTCTGCAGGATTACTATGGAGATGAGGGAATATTTCCCAACCTGCAAATTCCGCATATATGTATCCGAAAATTAAAGTTCCGAGGCCAATATAAGTCAGAAATTTACCGCCTAAAAGAAGCATGTCATTTGTACCCGCACGTTTGACTAACAGAATGCCAAGAGCCATGGTAATAATACCATATGCCATGTCCCCTAACATCATACCAAAAAATATAGGGTAAGTTACAAACATGAATATAGTTGGGTCAATTCGGCCGTAGGCGGGACGCCCCACTGCATCAGTAAGTAGTTCCATGGGCTTACTTACAGTTCTCTCTTGGAAAGCAATCGGTGGCATTTTCTGATTATGCGAATGGTCAGAGTGCCCGTGCCCTCCTTGTCCTGCTTTTATCACAAAAGCAGTAACATCAGAATATAAGCAAGAATTTTTTAGAGTATTTATTACTTCTTCTGAACGTGACATTTCTATCCATCCATCAATTAAGAAAGCGTGCTCAGAAACTGCAATTTTTACTGGTGCAGTAAGCATATCATGGTCTCTTTCAAGTAACTCTAGTCCACAAACTAGAGAGGAACCATACTCGTCATTCCATGAACTAATTGACTCCTCGAGCAATGTTTTTTCGGATTCAAGTTCTTTCTTCTGAGTTTGTAATTTAGCAATGAGATCCTTGATATTACCTTCACCTAATGGGATATTAATTGACTGAAAACCCGCTTCATTAAGTAGCATTTGTGCTTCATTAGAATAAGTATTCTGAATAAAAACTGCTACAGTTTTATCCTTGTTTTTTGATTCTCCGCTAAAGAACATACCACGTGACCCCGCGTCTTCTGCTTTGCCTAAGTCAGTCACCAAACCTACAAATGAAGTGATATTTTTGTATCCTGATAAAAGTTCAATTTCAATACCTAAAGGTAAAAGTTGATTTAATACCACTTCCTCTTCATTTATTGAAGATAAACTATTCTCAACCTCATCGAGACGGGTGTTTTTTTCCAATAGTGAATTCACTATTTCTGGTAATTTTTCATTAATATCAGTACGAGCTTCAGAAATAGATACAGGATTACTTGGACCTGATGGATTAATGATTGAGGCTGCTGAACGAAGTTTACTTAAATTTCTCCCTACTTCTTCGGCTTCTGCCTCTGGAGAACCTAAAGAAAAACCATCTTCGGCGCCGTCATATTCTATAAAATGAAGGGCGTTTAATGATGCAAGTGCCTCTATAGCCTCAGACACCATATTTTTGCTACCAGCAGCGACTAAACGACCCATCTGCTGTGTTTGAAATTGTGACATAATTAAACCCTCAAATTATGTCTATATCAATTCTTGAAAGCGTCAATTACTATTTTCGTTGCTTTTGAACGATTTTTCTTCCCGGAGCCATGAATATTCTTTGTAGCAGAATCTCCCACGCTAGAAACTCCGCTAGCTTCATCCCCCGCCTTGGCACGTGCTGAAGTAATGAGATTGAGGGCTTCAGCTTCAGAATTTGAACGCCCAGATATTACTATCTCAGAAGCATTTAATCTTGCCTTTGAAATTATTGATGATGCTTCTTTTTTAGCATTGAAAATTGTCTCAGTAGCAGCATTTTCTGCATCTCTGATTGTACGAAGTACATCCTTTCGAGTCATTAAGAACACCTATGGTGATGTCGTCGACCTGAAATAAGTATATGATAATAACCGATGGGCGACCTAAACATTATTCCAACTATACCTGTGACATTAACATCAGTCTTACCAAATACCTGTGTCTTTCTGGACACATTATGGATACCGAGACCATCGGTGAAGCGGAATGGGATGAACTACAGAGAAATCTCGAAGCTACAATACCTGTTTATGATAAAATAAATCGTTTTGCTACATTAGGTCAAGTCTCAAAATGGAGGAAAATGGTAAGAGAAAGATTGCCAAAAGAGGGGTTAATACTAGAAGTTGGTTGTGGCCCAGGAAGTTTTGCTGAAGAAGTAGAAGGTCGAGACCTAGTATGCCTAGATCCGATACCAGAAATGCTTCGTGTTGCTGAGCCAAGAGTTAATGGCACGAGAATGGCAAAAGGTTTTTCTAAAGTGAAATTTGTAAAAGGAACGGCAGAATCATTACCTTTCAATAACGACACATTTGATGCTGTATGTACGCTTTTTTCATTCCGAGATTGGTTTGACAAGAGAGCTGGTTTGAGCGAAGTATACCGAGTCCTAAAGCCGGGCTCCCCCATAGTAATTGCCGATCCAGCGAAAATAAATAGAATACATGGATTCTTTGGATGGTTATGGATGAAAACTTGGGTTGGGAGTTATGCTAAAATAATATGTAAACAGGATGAACATCCTTGGAAATGGTTAACTAAAACATATGTTCATTTCGGGACTACCAAAAACTACATTCGAATGTTAAACGAAGTTGGATTTGTCAATACTCGTGCTAAAGTTATATTTCCGGGTATGGCTACCATATGGCAAGCCGAGAAACCTCAAGAATAACTCGGCGTTAGAAAATAAAGAACATATTTCTACAAGTTATTGATCTCCAAACAAAATATTTGGTGAACCTATTGAATACTAGATTAATTATCCAGTCAGGCAATCGTAAAATATAACTACCAAAAGTAAACGCTCTTTTTGAGTTACGCATTACTTTGCCCATTTGCTTATTCCAGCGTATTTCATATTCCGATAGAGGGATTCCAGATTCTAGATGTTCTGAAATCACTTGCCCTGCTATTCGTCCACCAATCATAGCAATCGTAATTCCTGCGCCATTTGAGGGTAGGACCATTCCTGCAGAATCCCCAACAAGGACATAATTTCCTTTAACAAAAGTTTCAATTGTTCCAGACATTGGCAAAGAACCAGCACCTTCGAAAGTTATTTTTTCACCATATCTATGAACGAAATTGTCAGTCAAATTATTCAATGTTTTACCCTTAGAAAATTTATTCTGGATACCTACGCCAATATTAGCACCATTTTCCTTAGGGAACATCCAGGCATAACCACCAGGAGCCATCGATCCAAAATGCAACTCAACAGCATCTCCAAAATCACCGTCCATCAAAACAAATTTAACTGGGATTTTTAAGCTGGACTCATTCCAGAAAGTCCTACGCAGCGGGTCGTTATGACCGCCGGCACCGACTATGACTTTGCCATAGAATTTTCTGCCATCTCTTAATTTAACTGCATTACCTTCGATTGAATCTACTCTTGAATTTACTAAATATTCTGCACCCTTTGATTTAGCCAACGCCACAAGAGCCTCGTCATGTACTACACGATTCAGCATAAAACCCTCGAATGAATAACAGAGAGGTTTACCCGAAGGAGGGACTAGGTGCATTTCGGAAGTTCTTCTTGATATTGCAGATGGCGGGGTTTGTAATAAATCATCAATAGCAGGTACATCTGGGCACAGACGACGCATTTCGTCGTTAGTTGGCACCAATTCACCACATTGTAAAGGGGTGCCGATGGGATCACGCCCATCAATAACTAACACCTCACCACCGCCTTCGGCAATATATCTTGCAACGGTTGAACCTGCGGGTCCACCGCCAATGACAATAACCTCCCATTCTGTTTTATCACTCATTCATTCACCTTCAGAGTGCCTAATTAAATCTCACTTCTTCCTTGAGCGTGATCTCTTGGCTACTTCTGACATCAAATCTCTTGCAATACTCTGAGGCAAGGACTCTAGCTGAACTAAAGCTCTATTCACATGATTTTCAATTAATTGTTCAGAATACTCAAAGGAACCTGCGGATGAAAGTAAAGATACTAGTTCACTCCATCTATCATCTGAAAAGTTTTTTAAGATATCTGATAATTGTTCTCTTTCAACTCCATGCAACATTGTTAAAGCATGAATTATAGGAAGAGTCATCTTACCTTCATGGACATCCCCCCCACGAGGTTTCCCCATATTTTCATCGCCAGTAAGGTCGAGTAAATCGTCAACCAGTTGAAAGGCTCGTCCGACTTCCCATCCAAATTCTTCGAGAGATTGTACTACATCTTCAGGTGCGCCAGCAACAATTGCAGCACAAGAACAAGCTGCCGCAAAGGGCCCAGCAGTTTTACCATCAATAATTGAATAATAATCTTCTGGAGTTGTTGCAAGATTACCTATGTGATCGAGTTGTAGTAATTCCCCTGTAGCAATATTGGCACAAGTTTCGGCCATCTTCTCAACAATTTGCGCCTCATATTTCCCACCTAAGCCAAAACCTAACACAAATAGATAATCACCCCCAATTATCCCATGTGCTAAACCATGAGATGCATGTAAGGTTGGTTTGCCTCTTCTAGTTTTAGAAAAGTCATAGATATCATCATGAACTAAAGTAGCAGTATGTATAATCTCAGCGGATAAAGCGAGATCCATGACTTTTGATATATCTTCGCCCCCTGCTGATTCGTAGGCTAATAATGCAAGAATGGGACGATATCGTTTTCCACCGGCGAGTAAAACTTCACGGGCCAAAATCATCGCAGGAGCCTGAGAACTTGCCATTTTTTCTTGCACAAAATCTTCTAGTGCTTCTTCAATAACGTCCCTCCTTCTTGAGAGTTGTTGACGCGCAGATCGGAGAGATACCATGTTACTTCAATACACGTTGGAGGGGTCGCCTATATCAATAAGTGTCTAGCCGGTTGGTTTGAGTACGATACGTGCTCCTTCCCTCGAGGTGGACGCGATTATGGAAAGAATACAGTTTGGAACACTCTCTATACCTTCATGCCCGGTTAACCAATACATGGACAAGTTCTTCGAATCTAGCGAATCTCCAGACATAAAAATCGAGTCGAAAGAATATGAATCTTTAACATCAGCATTAGAAAATCTCGAGAAGGGTGATTTAGATTTACTAACTATGCCTGCAAGTCTTCTCCACGGTAGACAAATAGAGATGCATGAAGCAAACTGTGAAGTACTTGGAGCAAGAACTCCTAGAACTCCAAATATGGTTCTTGTTTCAGAGAATAAAATTCGGTATCAACCAAAATCTGCGATTATCTTGACAAAATCAAAACTAGTTAGAAGGCAACTAAGAAGATCACGGGGGGGAATGAGAGTGTTGTCTCCCTCAGCATTTATAAAAATTGAAAAAAGAGATGAATCGTTTGAGAACGAGTTGGAAATTTATTCTTGGATGGAAAAACTACGTCAAAATAAGGAAATAGATGGATATATAATTCCAAGAGTTATTTATTCAACATTAAATATTAGTGAAAGGAGGCATACATTACTCCCTGACCCTCAAAATTTAGGAGACGATCACTTCTTGCCGAATCCATATTCTGATTTGGTAGTGATTCTAGGTAGGAAAAAGTACCCTAATAAAATCGTTAAACTGTTTTCGGAAACAGAAGGAGAAACAATTTGGAAAATTCAAAATCATTTCATAGGTAGGATGGACGATGATCAGTTAGAAACGGTCGGTATGTTAACGAGGCATCGGCAAATGAGGGATATAATGAAACAGGCTGAAGAACATAGAGATTTAACAATGGTACAAGCATTTCATGATTCAGAGGGTGAAGTGAATACAAATGAAGTATTGGTTGAATTCAGAATTGAGGCTATTTCCGATGATGGAAAAAGAACTATTTCCATGGATAGAGTAGTTCCCTACTCAAAATATGAAATAGCAATGATTGCAACTGAGAGAGACTGGAGAAAAATAATTAAAAATGCAGAAATGAGTGATATTGGTTTCCTCAACAAATAATTGCGGCTTTCTTTCTTAACAGTAAAAATGCACACTAGAACCTTAATTCATACACAACCAATATCACACAGTATAATTCTCGACTATATGGAGGAGAGGGTATTTGCAGGTTGACCGAGTACTATTAGATGACCTCTACAGATCTCGTTTGATGTCATTAAGACAAAAAGCAGAGGACGTGAAATTAAGTAAATCAGGCTCTGTAGAAGTTCTAAGAGCAAGATTAATTCAGCATCAAATCCTAGATGATTTAGATTTATCATGGGATGGTATACAATCCATGCCACACAAAGAAATAGGTGAAGTTTTGAAGACGTTTGGAATCAAATCATCAGGGTCTCACAAAGAAAGACGACAGAGACTATGGTTGCACCTGAATTTTGATTCTAGAAGGATGACAATTGAAAGACTTGCAGAACTGGATAGAGAAAGATTACATGAAATGTGTCAATATTTAGAGTTAGCACTAACTGGAAATAGAACTGTACTTATGGGTAGAGTTGCCGGTGTACTAACTAGCCAAGCAAACGGATGGGGGAGAATAAAAAGAAGTTTGAGAAGAGGTGGGATACCAAATATAGATCAGAGAACAGGAGAAACACCACCCTCGGATAAGAAAATAATTCCGATGGAAAATTCAGATTCTGATGAATTTAAAGAAAACGGGAAGAAGAAAATTGATGAAGTTTCTAATGCAGCTCTAGAAGATGCGTATGATTCATTGCTGATTGGCTTTGAAGATGCTGACTTCACAACTCAAGGAGATATTCTAACTATCCAAGCTAGAGTTGAGGATTTAGATAGGATGATAGGAACGATTATCAGAAGCCATGAAGGTTTTTGGGGAGAAAAAGAAAAAGATTTACTCCTTAGAATTGCAGTAAGAAGAGGGTGGCCTTTGTCCAATGAGAAAGTTAGAGAGAGGTTGACAGCAGTAGCAACTAACATTGCTGAAATTAAAGGTGCAGATATGGGGGCATCAACTGGACATAGTCTAAATGATTCTGACGCTATGGGAAGAGTCAGAGAGAAACTATCAATGGTGGATAATATGCTATTGGATAAAGAAAATTAATTAATCTAGAATCTGGAAAAATCCAAATCTAGGCTCAATTATTTGACACTTTATATCTCTTAGATCTTCAATTGCATCTTCTGATAACTCTCTAGAGAATCCTGCCTCAATACAAGCGAGGACGATTGAATCATACGGCATCCCGTCAATATTAGATGAATTTCTGACCGCGCTAAGAATGACATCGTCAACGTTACCTTGAGGCTCTAATTTTGAGCCATTAGACCCGTTTTCTGCTTCAATCGATGGAGAAATATCTAATTCCCCTTCAGGTTGAGATATTTGTTCAGGAGGAGCCATAATGCTTTCAATAGTGCCATTAGAATTCAAGGCCATCGAAAGACCTTGTAATACACCTACTCTGTAACTTTCAGGATCAAAATCACCGTAATGATCTTTAGCCAATATCATTCCTTCTATTAGGTCAGATGGAACGCCTGCAGACGCTAATGCTTCAGAATTATTATCAGAGCCCAAAGATGCAGAATATGCAGATAATCTTCTTAGAGTGGCTTCTGATGTTTCGACTAGCCAATTAACATAAACTTCCCTCTCGACTATACAAAATTCTTCTGCTCGAAAAGAGGTGAAAAGACCTCCGTCGTCACTTTCAAACCACCTTGCACGTCCAACCATCATCATTAAAAAACGATCTCCGGATTCAAATCGTGCAAGAAGCTCCTCCGCATCAGCATGTAGTTCTGGCTGGAATGGTGCTATCTGGAACCGGTGGGTTCCTCCAGTTGCATCTCTTAATTGCCCTGAATAAGATGGCCCGTTGTCACCGTCTCTTCTTTCGAATCTATCAATTACTCCCCCGAAAAGTGCGCGGTTCACTTTGGCACCTAATTTCGTTATAATAAAAGAAGGAGCATACTCACCAACTCCTTCCAGAGGAAGATTTGCGTCAGAATATTCATGAGCGAATATACGTATCGCACTTTGTCTACCTACTCTAGTTTGATTTATCATAGAAGCACCCCCCATTCTTGCATTACTAGATTGGCAGCATCTTCATTAGATGTGGTGTCAAAAGTAACTTCTTCAGCTAAAATCATAGCACCTTGTACATCAACTAGTGATCTACCATTTATCATAACTTTTCTAGCTAAATAATTGTTTCGAATTTCGGCAAGGAAATCTTCATGACTGCTTTTGGATATCTTTTCTTTAACCATCTCTTGAGACATGCTTAACAATTTCTCTGATGGTTCCTTAGCCAAGATTATAGGTGCATTATGGACTCCATTATCAATTACAAACTTCAATCTTAAATCTTCCACTCCCTGTTGTACACCGTGATCCACACAAGTACTTTCTCGTAGAATCCTACGGCACTCGGGGCATCGATGTATTATCCCAGAATCAGACCTTATTGCTACAATCGTACCTCTTGTTTTGATACCTCTCCTAGAACCGCTAGTAACTAAATCAGACAACTCAAGTTCAACCCAGTGTTGTTCGGGATCAATTGCTTCCCATGGAGCATCAGTTAGATTTGATACCTGATCAGAGTTATCAACAACAAGATCGGGGGATCCTTGCCAAAATTGAACACGTGCACCAGACAAATGAAGGAAATCACCAGGTTTAGGATCTATCTCGCACCAAGCAGTAAGGCGGCAGCGACCGGTTGGATCCATCACATCTCCACTTCTAACGATCTTCTCTTCTCCATCCGAATTAGTAAATGTGCGAGATTGCCAAGACTCAACTTGAACAGTAGTAATTATGTCTTTCATGCCGTTTCTTAACTCACCAATTTTCGAGGTAGTTGCTTGAGATAATTCTTCAGTACTAGCAAAATTATTATCGTGAAATTTTTCCAGTTTCGCCCTATCATTGATATTTACCTCAGGAGTTTCTCTGAATTTCCTGATCATAGCACCTTCAACCTTGACTAAATCACCTACTTCATGATCAATTGGTACCCAAGAAAGAAAACTGATTTTACCTGAAGAATCAGCAAAAGTCCCTCTAAATATATCTAGAGTTCCACTGCCATCTTTTTTGACTATAACATCTGGCTTGAGAGAAATTATTCTAGCAAGGAGGTTGACATAACCCTCTTTTTCCGATGCTTTTTCTATTGTAACAGGTTCATCACTCAGAGCAGGTACAGCTGGCCCTCCTTCACGGAGAATCGTGACTCTACTGCCTCGGTTAATATTTATTGAGCGTTTGTCATTCCATTCATTGACAGAGACGCCCTCTAGCCTAACAACTGAGTTAGGGGCAAGATTTTCTGAATGAGAACCCCAATCTTTGAAATCCCATCTTTCTCTTTTATCATTAGATTCCCAAGGGTTATCTTCAATCCAGCCGAATGCAATCTGCTTCTCTTCACCTCGCACCATTTGAATACGAGGGACATAAGTTACAACTGCAACTTCAATAGTCACATTCTTATCTTCTGAACCTAAATCCGCAAATCTATCAACCTTCTTTTCAACACGAGTTGGGGTTGAAGAAATAGATTTTACTTCTTGACCAGACGCTTTCATAAATTTGAGAATAACTGACCTCACAGCATCATTGGGTTCTATCAAGAATTCTTCCTCATAACGTCTGAATTCTTCAGCGACATCATTTTCATCTGCATCTTTACATTCTTCTTTTACTAAAGCAACTTGCGCCGCATATTTTTCATAATCTGTCATAATACTACACCTACATTAGGTTTGAAGTGGAGAGACTACTTCTACAACCGATGCAAATGCCAACAAGACCGATTCTTGATGGAAAAAGGGAGCATAGCAACGGCGTGTATGTTTGGGTAGTCTCAACACTTGCAACCTCCGGGAGGCATTTGCTAGCATGGAGGTCTTTGAACATGTTCATCGAATCGTCAAAGATTCAGACCGATGGCGTTTTCATTCAAGGCCTTTTATAGGAGGTCAATGGTAGGCGGGGATTTATGCCGATTTGGAATCCTAACAGCATCCGACAGAGCAAATGCTGGAGATTATGAAGATCTGAGTGGACCTGCTATAGAGGGATTTCTAAGCGATGCGATATCATCATCTTGGGAAGTAATTAGGAGGGTTGTTCCAGATGAACAATCGCAAATAGAAGAAGCATTGTGTGATTTAGCAGATAATCAAAAGTGTTCAGTAATTGTCACAACTGGAGGAACTGGCCCTGCACCCAGAGATGTATCTCCTGAAGCCACATATGCAGTATGTGAGAGAATACTACCTGGATTTGGAGAACAAATGCGAAGTGTGTCTCTAAAATATGTCCCTACAGCGATATTATCTAGACAAATTGCAGGAATAAGAGGTAGTTCTCTGATAATTAATTTGCCAGGCACTCCAAGATCAATCCGAGAGATTTTGGATGAAATTTTTGCAGCAGTTCCATATTGTGTAGACTTGATAGGGGGACCTTACATTACAACTCACTCAGAGGTAGTAAATTCATTCAGACCGCCTCATGCTAGAAGAGAATGATTCATGAGAGAGAGTTTGACCGGCCAATCATGGCTAAGATGAAGAGTGGCGATTTTGAAACCGAAAGAGAACAGGATGAATTAAGAGAAATCGAGGTGACTCTCGACTTTACACCCAATGCCCTAGCATCTATATTATACCGTCAGGGGAACACAATTATTTTGGCATGTGTAACCAAAGCAGACGGGCTACCTAGATGGTTCCCTAGAGATTCTAACCGTGGTTGGGTACATGCAGAATATTCATTATTACCTGGCTCAACTGATAGCAGATTCCGTAGAGAGAGAGGAGGAGCGAAGGGAAGAACTCAAGAAATTGAAAGATTAGTTGCTCGCTCATTGCGAGGTGCTATAGATTTAGAACAACTTGGACCTATAGCTTTGACTGTTGACTGTGATGTTCTAAATGCAGATGGAGGAACAAGATGTGCATCAATTACTGCTGCATGTATAGCACTTAGATTAGCAATTCGTAGACTAATTACTAAAGGGGAATGTCTACCTAAAGAAATGAGACCAAGTCGTGATGATTTGAAAAAGGGTTGGGAAGCACCTGTATTAACCGATGGACAAAAGAAAGCACACGAAAATGCTGTTCTCAGTAATAACGTGGCAGCAATTAGTGTTGGGTTGATGGGTGACGAAATATATCTTGACCTGGATTATATTCTAGATAGTAATGCAGATGTAGACATGAATGTGGTGATGACTAGTAATGGAGAGTTTGTAGAAGTTCAAGGAACTGGAGAAGAATCAACATATACTCGAAAACAACTCGATGCATTGCTAAATATGGCCGAAAAAGGCAATGCAGCACTGCATAAAATGCAGACGAAAGTACTGTCAGAAGCAAATTGAGTTCTCGGAACAATTGAAGAGGAAAGCGTAGTGGCGTGGACGCTAAAGGGACTGTAGCTCAGCTGGGAGAGCGCCGCACTGAAGATGCGGAGGCCGCCGGTTCAAGTCCGGCCAGTCCCACCAGCACCTGCTAAATTGACGTGTAGTGTTATACAGTATTTGATTATCTAAGGACAAAACACATCACGTGGTTCTTCTAAAGAAGAATTATATTATCAGGAAGAAGGCAAATTGAATAATGTAAAAAATTAAAATATATCTTCGGCGTCATCATTATCTTCGAAAGAAATCATAGAACTAGATACTGTGGCTTTCTTTGATACTGCTTTCTTATCTGGTTCCTTTGACTCGATATTCTCAGATGATTTGGATTTCTCTTCGGCAGCTTGCCTTTCAAACTCTGCTAACTGTTCAGCAGACATGCCAGATACTCTAGCATCCTTCACGCGGCGTTCGTCACGAGCACGGATCTCCAATAATCTCTGACGAGCTTTTTCGTAATGCTGTAACATGTACATTGCATCGTGTTCAAGTAGTGGAGAATCGGAGATGATTGTGATATCCAACCAATCGCCTTCTTCTGCTAAATATTCTGCAAATGGTTCAAACTTAAGGTCAGATTTCTTAATTTGTGTGTAATGAAGTGCATTACCCATCCTGTGCTCAACACCTGCGAAATGGCAATAGAATTTCTTTCCACCATAACTTTCCCTAACTAAATCAAATAATTCTGCATAGTCTTCACTTGTTTTCATTTTACCATGTCCACGGGCGTGAATATGAGCCAGATTGATTACAGGGACTGTTCCTTCAACATGATTACAAACTTCGAGGACTTCTTCTATTGTGCCCCATAACTCTTGGCGACCAGATGTTTCAATCCCAACTAAAGATGGTTCAGATTCGTGTATCCATGGGAACGCAGCATAGTCTAATTCTTCTTTGGCAACACCCCAAATAGATTGCACTCTTTCTACAACACCAGAGAAAACATTTGCTACTTGTTCATTAGCCTTAGTACCGGGTTCATAATCGCCATAAGGGCCGACGTGATATGTTAAATGACGTGCATTGAGGATTTTACCTGCTTGCATACTTGATTCCATTTTCAATAAACTTCGATTACGTTCTCTCCTATTTCCAAGAAGTTCGGCATAGTAAGGGCCATGCATATTCATTTCAATATCTGAGTCCCAAGAAAGTATTCCTGCTTGCCAATATTGATCAAAATGTTTTGGTTGAACTGTACGGACAGTTTGTATCTCCATTGCATCTAAACCAAGGACAGTAATGTCATCCATTCCCTCTACAATAGTTCTACCTTTGCATGATAATGGCACACCGGCCGGACCTAATCGTAGTGGCATACTTGTGTCCCCCGAGGGTTGGCCGAAAGGGTGACCCTTCAAAAGGCATTGTTGCTAATCGTCCCTTTCAAACTTGAGATACATAGTTCTTATTTTAATTATGAAACATCAATATTAACTCAAACTAGCCATTTTTACTCCAGAATTACCGGATTCTGAAAAGGGGAGATTACAAATAAACCTCGCTAGCCATTCTAATGGATCAAGTGCCTCCTCAGTTATGACATCGATAGACCCTAGAGAATGTTCAACTAGAGCTCTATGTTGATTTTCAATATAGCTGCAAACATATGGCACTAATCCTCTATTTCGAATTTCTTTCAATAAACTATCGGCAGAGGTCCCCTCTAATTCAGATACTGCGTGTAAAGCCTCTGGAGTAAGAAAGAGAACATGAATTTGTCTTATTCTATTAATCACGAAACCCCAAGATTGGCTAATATCAGTTGGAATCTCGGGCACATCAACAATCATAACCATTCTAGCACCCTCCAACTCGCCAAATGTCATCCCCGCACCTAAAGCAGATTTAGGAGAATCTCCTGAAAGAATGGTCTCTGCAGAATTTACTAACCAATGTATACCATTTGTTAGTTTACGCCAATTTATTTCTCCATGATCAAAACTTGAGAATGATTCAGTATTTTTACAGGTTAAAAAACTAGTTTGGGCGCCCAATGACTTAGAATTAGACAGTACTTCATACGTGTTATCATTTTTCAACGGATTACCAAAACCAACCATCCGGATATCAGACATTGGCATTAAAATCAATCCATCTTCCATCTAAGCAAAGCAATTGCTCCACCCAAACCCATAAGCTGTTGGGCTGAATCATGATCTTGTGAAACTTGAATTATACGGCCTTTAGAAATTTCAACTGATTCGGAAACTGATTCCCAAACTTCTCTAATCTCAGAATCTAAACTTCGTAAAAGGTTAGCATCAATTGCGAGAACTTCAATTGCACCGGCTTCGGCAGCTTCAGAAATAATCTTCATACCATAAGCTACGGCTCCGTTAGTTGAAATTCTCTTTAATCCCTCTTCAATTGCCTTTATTTGGGAAACAAGAGCATGTTCGCCTAAAACAGCATCTGCTAACCCATCGGCAAGGACTTCATTGGCAGCAGGCCGCCCACCTATCGATGTTGCAGTATTAAGAATTTGATTTTTGGAACCAATTTCTCTTAACATTGATTCGAATTGTTCCCTAGCAAGACCTGGTCCACAGACAACTAAAGGCATATTATCTGGAAAAACTAATGCAGTTTCTTTGGCTACTCTTTCAAAAAAACCCCTACGGACACTAGTTGAATCAGAAATTCTTTTTCCGCCTCCGCGCATACTAAACTGAGACAGGTCTCTAATTCCATGAGATGCAACCTCAAAAAGTGTAATTTCATCATTTTCAACTACAATTAACCCGGATTTAGCTCTAGAACCTGCTGTAATCGTTTCTTTGAGAAGGGCAGAATCTGATTTAACCAAGCCACCAGGAAATTCTAATTCAACCTCGTCACCAGGAGATATAATGTGAGTATGGTGAGAACCTAGATCGAAGTTGGCTTCCTTTATTATGCCATGAGCTCTAAGATTATCAGTAAATCCTTGAAACTCTGTTTTTTCAATTTCGAGAACTATCCACATAGGTTTTCTTTCAGCATTTTTAGCACGGCCACCTTGTTGTGTCCCAGTAGTCGAATCTCTCCGATGGGAGAGCATCCCAAGCATTGATCGAGGACGGCATAATTGAGATAGAACCCAAAGATCGTCTTCAGATTCAATCCTTAGACGGACGCCTTCATCGAGTTGCTTAATCTGTCGCACACAATCACAACCTCAACCAAACACTCCGAGTAGGTTGCCATCTTCGTCCATATCCATATCCATTGCCGCAGGTCTTTTTGGCAGTCCTGGCATGGTCATCATTGAACCACAAATCGCCACTAAAAATCCCGCTCCTGCATTAATTCTTATTTCTCTGATTGGTAGTGTAAAACCAGTAGGAGCTCCAAGTTCGGATGCTTCATGACTGAAAGAGTACTGAGTCTTTGCCATACATACTGGAAGAGTGTTCATTCCCCACTTCTTTAGAACATTAAATGCACGATGAGCTTGCGGACTGAAATCAACAGTATGAGCACCGTAGACATTTGTTGCAATCTTCAGAATAGTTTCGCTAACTAGCATACCTGATTCAACAATTGGATCATATGGGCGCCCTGCTTTTTCATGATCCGCACATGCGTTTACGACTGCATCTGCAAGTTCACAAGCTCCTTGTCCTCCGTGAGCGTGTCCCTCAAAAATCACAACTGCCCTAGCCCCTGCTGACTCAGCCTCTTCACTAATTGCCTGTATTTCTGCATCAGTATCACTAACGAATTTATTGATCGAAACAATAACTGGAAGGCCAGTCATAGAAATATTCCTCACATGCCTACGAAGATTACTACTTGCTCCTTGACGTGTAGCCTCTATATTTTCAGTATCTAATTCATCCTTAGGTGGTCTCTTACCGCCACCTGTTGAAAATCCACCTCCATGAAGTTTCATGCTCCTTACAGTAACATTGATTACAACACAATCAGGAGTTTTTCCTGATGCTAGAGCCTTTATGTGTAAGGCTTTCTCAGCACCCATGTCTGCCCCAAAACCTGCTTCAGTAACCACATAATCAGAACATGAAAGCGCCAAAGAGTCTGCAATTATGGAAGAGTTACCGTGGGCAATATTCGCAAATGGCCCACAATGAACAAAGGCAGGATCTCCTTCTAGAGTTTGGACTAAGTTTGGTAACAATGCATCTCTCAAAAGTAGAGCCATAGAACCCGCAGCACCAAGATCTTCAGCAGTTACAGGATTACCAAGTTTAGATTCTGCAATCACAATTCGGCCTAAACGGGCGCGTAAATCAGTATAATCTTTTGATAGGGAAATAATCGCCATGACTTCACTAGCAGCAGTAATATCAAATCTATCACTTCTAACTAAACCATTCATTTTACCACCTAGACCAATTGTTACTTCTCTTAAAGAACGGTCATTCATATCGATAACTCGCGGCCAGAAAATACGATTAGTATCAATATCTAATTCATTATTTCGATGAAGGTGATTATCAAGAATAGCCGAACAAAGATTATGAGCAGAAGTCACGGCATGTAAATCTCCAGTAAAATGTAAATTGATTTGTTCCATTGGGATGACTTGAGAAAAACCGCCCCCGGCAGCACCGCCTTTAATTCCAAAAACAGGCCCCATTGAAGGTTCACGAATAACACAGGTTGCGTTGTGACCTCGACGATTAAGTCCTTGATTAAGACCAATTGTCGTAACTGTCTTTCCTTCGCCAAAAGGAGTAGGATTAACTGAAGTTACAAGAATCAAGAATCCTTGCTTGTCTGAAGACTTAGATTTTATGGATTCCCACTTAATTTTAGCAATGGCAGGTCCCTGCATAATCAAGTCACTACTAGAAAGTCCAAGCTTCGCAGCAATCTCTTCTATGGGCCTAGAATTTGCCCTACGGGCGATATCCAAATCACTGTCCATCGTTCATTCCGGTCGAACTACTCACTTGAAACCTTCATTGCTAACAATTCGTAGGAGGACATGTGAAGACACCCGCCTACTGGGGCATCGCTGGATTCCCCATCTCTCATTCCCTTACACCTAAACTCTTCGAAATTATAGGCAAGTATCTCGGTTTAAACGGAGTACAGAGCACTTTCTTTGAGGCTAATTCGATTGAAGAATTTGAAGAAAATATCCGCGGATTAGAGGGCGATTTGTGGTTCAGTTGCACCGCTCCTCTGAAGCATGCACCACAGGTACGCCTAGGAGTGGAGGGGCCAGAGGGCGTGAATGCCATTAATCAACTGATGCGAACGGAAGGTAATTGGATTGGAACCAGTACCGATGGATTGGGTTTTGTTGCTGCATGCCGACATATTGGAATCGACCCCAACGGATCGATTCTGAGGATGCGCGGGGGTGGTTCTGCAGCTCGGGCAATCGCTGCAGCTTGGGCTGATGTTGGAGGAATTATCATCCCAGTAAATGGTAGGCGAGCACTAAGTAGCGGACCTTGGGATGAATCGATCATTGAGTCAGGGTATGCTAATCTGGCAATAGATCTTGACGCGACCGCAGGAGGGGGCGATTCTGTGCAACTGGAAGCACAGCGGCAGGTTTCAATATCCTATGGTGAACAAGCAAGTTCTGATGAATTTGCAGTAATTATGGTCGCTGCTCAGCATTTAGAAGCTTGGAAGCACCTCTACGCGCCTGAAAGAGCGGAGGATTTACCTACATTGTCACTCATTCTCGAAAAACTCGCTATTATCGAATAAATTCACAACTAATAATGATGTAATTTACAGACACCAAGTAATCAAAGAACCAGACCAATAGTTTGAGGCTTTGACCGAAAAGACTCAAAGAGGAATGTTTCCATGTTTCTTAGGAGGCACCCATTCTCGCTTACTACGTAAAGGCCGAAGTGCTTGAATTAGTTTGCGTCGAGTATCTTGTGGCTCAATTACGTCATCCAACCAACCATTGCGGGCAGCAACATAGGGATCACCAAACTTACGGCGATATTCCGCAACTAATTCTGATTGGATTGATTCAGGGTCTTCTGCCTCAGCTAATTCGCGCCGGTGGATGATATTCACAGCACCCTCTGCTCCCATAACTGCTAGCTCTCCTGTTGGCCAAGATATGTTGTAATCAGAGCCAAGATGTTTGCATGACATAGCCAAATAAGCACCGCCATATGCTTTCCTAGTTACTACTGTAAGCTTAGGAACTGTAGCTTCTGCATAAGCATAGAGCATCTTTGCACCATGTCGAATAATCCCCCCCCATTCTTGGACAGTACCTGGTAAAAAACCAGGGACATCTACAAAAGTCACTACTGGAATATTGAATACATCACAAGTACGAATAAATCTGGCTGCTTTAACAGAAGCATCGATATCTAGGCATCCTGCTAATACTTTTGGTTGATTAGCAACAATACCTACTGATTGACCATCAAGACGAGCGAAACCAACTAAGATATTATCAGCATAAGAGGGGAATAATTCTAAAAATCTATCTTCATCTACTACTTCTTTGATTACTTTTAACATATCATAAGGCTTGTTTGAATCAGAGGGGACTATTTTTTCTAATTTTTTACAAGTACGGTCCCATGGGTCTCCTGAAGAAACATTAAATGATTCTGCAAGAGTATGATCTGGCAAGTACCCGAGAATCTCGGCTGCAATATTAATTGCGTCATGCTCATCGTCAGCAACTAAGCAGGCAACTCCACTGCGGCTTGCATGTGACTCAGCACCACCAAGTGTTTCTTCATCTATTTCACCATTAATAACTTCGGGAATAAAATAGGGACTACGCAAAAACATTTGACCATGTTCTGAACCAAGTATTACAAAATCGGATAGCCCAGCAGCTAAAGCACTGACGCCTGAAACGGTACCAAGGACCAGAGAAATTATTGGTATACGGCCCGAACATGCAACAAGAATATCAAGTAATTCCCCGGTTGCACCTAAAGCAGGGACTCCTTCGTAAGCACGTTGACCATCACCATCCCAAATTCCTATAATTGGTAACTGAGATTTTTCAGCAAATCTAGCTACTTTGGCTATTTTTTTAGCATGCATCTCACCCATTGTTCCTTCAAATATTGAATAATCTTGAGCAAAACATACTATTCTCCTACCATCAAGCATTCCATGACCAGCAACTACGCCGTCTCCTAATGGCCGATGAAGGTGTAAATTATGATCTCCAGAACGATGCTGGACAAAAGCATCTATTTCAACAAATGAATCTGAATCAAGTAGTGCATGGATTCTTTCTCTAGCAGTCATTCGACCGGTTTTCCTCAAATCTTGAACTGATATTCGGTCACCAGGACTATCTGCAAGTTGACGAAAATTTTCTAGAATCTCGCTCGGGGATGCCCTGACCATGGTGTTTCGAACTAACAGACGGTTATTGAGAGAGTCGGCTCAAACACCAATCAAGATTGGGAATCATATGGGTTCTCTCCACACAGATCTTCATCCCAACCAGCAGCGATAGCATCCCTTCCACCATCTACTGAAAGAAGATGATGTAACTTAACCAAACCAGAGCTTGGAGGGCAAAGGGAGCCGTGACCTATAATCCCAATTTCTTGTTGGTCACGACCTTTGGAATAGACATCAAGATGTATTGGTCCATGAATTGCCTGAGTGGTTAATACTGCTATACCTCCTGATTTACAGTAATCTTCTAGTGTGAATCTTAACTTGATATTTTCAGGACTATCATTTTCAGGGTCGTGTATAGGTAGATGCCCCAGCCCGGTGCCATGGAAATAGAGGGCATCGTAACCCGAATCAATTGCTGCCTGAACTAAGTCCGAATGTAAATGAGGACCTGCAGAAAATTCTGCAATACGGATTGATTCATCAAAATAAGTTGGAGAGTCTGTTTCAATTCTAGCATCATGGCCTCTAGGCTCAACAAATTCTATTGTAGCATTATCTCTATTCACAAGAATGTGGGCAATAGGATCCTGATTAATCGCCTTAAATGCGCCCCGGCGTGAAGTATGATATTTTCGAGATGCACACCCTGGAAGTACTGCACAACGTCCATCAGAAGAATCTGCATGCAGTACTACTACCGCAGCATCCCCATAACCACTAGGAGCAGGCCCATTTGCTGCCCAATGAACTGCAGCTATAAGATTCTCAGCAGCATCAGAAGAACCCCTGTCTGGTGAACGTTGAGAACCAGTCAATACAATTCGACCAGAAGGTCTACCTCCCTGGCCAGCCCATCCATAAGACATTGCAGCGGCAGTATAGTGAAGAGTATCTGTGCCATGAGTTATGACAACTCCGACAGCACCTTCTGCAAATGCCTCTTCTGTAGCTTTTAACATACGATTCCAATGTCGTGGACGGATGTCATCAGACCACATATTACCTAATTTCACAGCATGAATTCGTGCTATTGAACGAAGCTCAGGTACTGCATCTAATAATTCATCAGGTTCAAAACGCGCAGAAACTGCTCCAGTTTTGTAATCAACTTTTGATGCAATTGTACCACCTGTATGAATTAGATGAACAAGAGGTAAGGATTCATCTTGAGGAATATGAGGAATCATTTCCTTTTCATGTATTTCTACTGAATCAAGAATTTCAATTGTTTGGACTACAACCTCAGGATACGAAATATTGTAGCCATTTACTAGTTTCATAGTCACTAGTTTGGGACCTGCTGGGGGTAGGGCAAGACCCTCATGAGAGGCCTCGCCTGCCCAAGTCTTCACAACTAAACGAACAGCGGTTCCCGCCTCAGGCCAATCTACCACGAGGCCTGTGGAATACTGCCACCACATCAAACACACGCTCTGGAGGACTCTGCTGAAGAGTTCATGAGGAGTTAACTGTACGAACCAGCATGGAGGGACAGACCGCCCTACTAGCGGCTATAATGGCAGGAGTTGTTGCAACTACTGTAACCATACTTATTGAGAAATATGGGGGAGTTTTAGGGGGAATTCTAGGAACTATCCCTACTACAATTATTCCAGCTGCTATCGGTATGGGATCAGAAGGAGGAGAGGATTCATTGATACTTAGTCTGGCAATAGTTCCTGCTGGAATGTTAATCAATGCAATATTCCTTTCAATTTGGGCGATTTTACCGAATAAACTACCAATTACATGGAGTTCAAATAAAAGGCTAGTCGTTACTAGTATTTGCTCACTAATTGTATGGATCAGCGCAGGTATAGTGGCAATTCAGGCAGTCGATGTAGCGATTGAGAAAAATTACTCTGCCTATCAAATTGCTATTACTGGATTTATATTAGTAGGTACTCTTGGAGCGAGTATGTGTTGGAATCTAAAACCAGCACCAAAAGGAAAAAATCAAGTTAGTAAAATAATTCTTGTTTCTAGAGGGTTTGTGGCGGCTACTGCTATAGGAATTGCAGTTATAATCTCAGGATTAGGAATGCCCCTACTAGCGGGATTAGCATCTGTATTTCCTGCAATATTTCTTACGAGCATGGTAGCTTTATGGGTAGCACAAGGACCTTCAGTACCATTAGGAGCAGCAGGTCCAATGATGATGGGAGGAGCATCAGTTGCTGCATACTCAATTATTGCAATGTGGTCAATGATTGAATATGGTCTAGCGATGGGATCAGTAATTGCTTGGGTAGGTTCGATTATACTGTGGTCAATACCCTCATTTGCTTATGTAAATTGGAGATCAAAAGTTGAGAAATTCGACGGCGCTACATGAAAATGTCTGAATATGAATTCACGTGAGTCAAGGCAATGGTTGTTGCGCCTATCATAGATCCTGATATCCGTAAAGCACATACTTTACCGTCAAGATACTATACAGAAGACTCTCTATTTTCAGAAATTCTTGCCACACTTTCAGACTCATTTCACTTCGCGGCACACATAAGTCAGCTTAAGGGTAATAATGTCATACCTTTACCTCAATTAGAAAATCTTCTAGGTGAAGCATTGATGGTGACTAAAGATGATAGAATCAGGTGCTTATCGAATGTATGTACGCACAGAGGGATGTTAATCGCAACAAAACCCTGTAATTCAAAATCCCTCACGTGCGGATATCATGGAAGGACTTTTGGATTAGACGGATGTATGAAAAATATGCCAGAATTTACTGAAGTTAAAAATTTCCCTACAGACTCCGATAATCTAAGGGAATTTTCCCTGAAGATATGGAATGGCCTAATATTTGTTGGTGGCGAAAGATTTTTCGAAAGCGTAATCGATGAAATTCAGAGTAGAATAGGTTGGATAGAAATTGATTCTTTTGAATACGATGAATCACGTCATAGGTCTTATGATATAAATGCTAATTGGGCTCTTTATGTTGATAATTATCTTGAAGGATTTCATATCCCATTCGTACACGGAGATTTACATAATGTTCTCGATTATGAGTCATATAAAACAGAATTATTTGAAGGAGGAGTTTTGCAAATAGGAATTGCCAAAGAAGAGGAAGCATGTTTTAATTTACCAAAAACATCTCCAGATTTTGGACAAAAAATAGCTGCTTACTATTACTGGATATACCCTGGTTTAATGTTGAATTTTTACCCATGGGGATTATCTGTGAATATTGTAAACCCTATTTCAGTTGATAAAACAAAGATAATTTATCATGGTTTTGTAGGAGATAAATCAATGCTTGGAAAGGGAGCAGGGGGGGATTTGGATAAGGTAGAAGCGGAAGACCAAGAAATTGTCGAAGCCACCCAAAGAGGCGTTTCTTCGCACTCTTATGAAAGAGGGAGGTATTCTCCATCCAAAGAAGAAGGTGTGCATCATTTCCATAGAATACTGACTTATTCGAAAAACAATGACTTTTAATGAAAACAAAGTGGAAGAGCGTGATGAACCCTAGCAAAAGAACTCTGATGGCATTATTAATTGTTATATCGATGTTACTTTCAGGATGTACTGCAGAGAATGAGGAGGAAGAATCTGAGGAAAATATTGATGACAATATGCCCTTGGAGAATTGTGAATTAAACAATAGTTGTTTTGAACCAAATGATGGAATTATCACTATACCTCACTCAGATGGATGCGATAATATCAATCCAATTCATTGTATGTTACCGTTCCCCTCTAGTGCTTTTTTGGTGGATGATTCAAGTACAACCTCGGGAAAAAGGATTGATTATTCACCTACAACTTTACCTGGATCTGGGTCAAAATCGGTTATTGAAATACCATTAATAAATCAAATGGATGGGTTCAGTACATCAACTCAGATAATGACTTCTTTTTCTACAATACCAAACTTAGATTCGGTGGCAAGCCAAAATAATATTGCTCTAAGTATGGACTTAGGGCATGCGACAATGTTAGTGAATATGAATACCGGAGAACTTGTCGAACACTGGGTTGAAGTTGATGCTAGAGCTGAAGAGAATGAAAAGTCAATTGTTCATATTAGAACAACTAAACATCTAGAATTCAGTACAGAATATGGAGTAGTAATACATGGCCTAACTGATGAATCAGGGCAAACAATGGAATTACCACAAGCTCTTAGTGCAGTAATAAATGGAGACAATACAAGTTCGGCAGATATTGAAAATCGAAGAAATGATATATCGAATCTGATTGATTATTTTACAGAAGAAAAAGAAGTTGACAAGTCAAAAATTCAGGCCGTTTGGAGTTTTACAACTAATTCTGCTGAATCAGCATTAGGACCTATTATTCACATGAGAGATGATGCATTAGAAAGAATTGGGGGGGGTATTGGTTGTACAATAGATTCTGTCGATGAAAATTATGGAGAGGATAGTCTCACACTAAGAAAAATTTCGGGAACTTTTACTGCACCACAATATACAGAATCAGAATATACCCCTACATTGATTAATAGAGATGCAAATCGAATGCCGATATTCGTGGAAAATAGAGAGGTACCATTTACTATGGTAATTCCTACCCCTGATGAAGAAACAGAGAATATGCCGGTTACAATATGGGGGCATGGTTTCTTGGGAGAGAGCAGTAGTGCAATTCCGAGAGGATGGGCGCATACATATCAAACCGTAATGATTGCAACAGATACTACAGGATTCGCAAGTGTTGATTACGATCCTATTTCTTTTGCGTTATTGGATCCTCAGTATTTCACACACCACTCAGCAAGCCTAGAACAAGGAATGATTAATCATGTAGTATTAGCTAGAACATTGTCAGATGCTTGCTCTAATTTAACAGAATTTTATGATTCTGGTGTTAAGTTAGTAGATACTAGTCAAATACATTGGGGTGGGTACTCCTTAGGTGGTATAGTGGGGATACCAATAATGGCACTATCACCAGATATTGATAGAGGAGCATTATTTGCTGGTGGAGGACCATATACACTAATTGCAGAAAGATCTGGCGCGGTAGAAGGGTTATACTACGCATTCTCTCTGAGTATAGCATACGAAAATCAAATGGATAGAGCAGTAATTATGTCTGCTGTAATACAGCAACTATGGGATATAGTGGATCCTGATGCATATTCTGCATATCTAAATGGTGGACACTTGGGATTATATGAACATCAATTTGTTTCTTTGAATTCAATGGGAGATCAGGTAGTTCCTGTTTTATCTGCAGATAGAATGATAAGAAGCTCGGGCGCATTAATTATGAATAGTTCCGTTTATCATCCGCAAGGAATAACTACATGGATAGAAGGAGATGATGATGCCTCTGTAGCAATATATTTTGATGGAAATTATACTGCTCCTGAAGAAAATATCTTCGGTTCAGGAAATGGAGCACATGGTTATCTATGGACTCCATCAGAACCTGCAGAGATAGCATTCAGGTTCATCCTTGATGGAGAAATATATGATGCCTGTAATGGCGATTGTAACTAAAATTAACATCCATCGATTCTTACAATACCGGAATCTGATATAGAACATATCCAATCAGAATGAACAGATACCCTAGTATCAAACGATACTTCTCCATAGTCACCAGTATCACCTATTCCAAAACTAGTTATCGCGACCACATGCCATTGATTATTTATCAGAGCAAAAGTTGGGCCACCGGAATCACCAGGTACTGAAACCCCTTCTAATTCTTGAGGGACTGAGTTACTAGAACCGGTTCCTGCATGAGGAAAATAGCCATACTTGTTCGACCATTCATCACCATTCTTACTTAGAGAATTATGTGTTTCACTAGGGCTATCAAAATCATATGCAATTAAACCACCTTTCCAATCACCTTTACCTTGATAACTTCGAGAAGGAGATAAATCATCATTCATACGATCTAAGGTATTAGTCCATGCTCTTTTTTGAGAAAAAAAGCCATCCCCATCTTCAAGACAACTTTCAGAACAATTAGCAAATTCTGAATCATAATTTCCAAAACCAGACGTATAGATTAATTGACTGAGAGCAGAATCATCAATTCCTTCAGAATTCGCCCATAATGAAGGATTAATCTGATTAATTGGTGATGATAATCTGATTAATGCAATATCTACGCCATCAAACATGCCCTCCTCGTCATTATCCTTATCCCACCCTGGATGGATATAAATTTCTTTTACAGAACGGACATGATCAGAGTTTTCAAAATCATCGCCAATGAATACGTAAGTTTCTGAAATCAACAGATCATCTACTACATGGGCTGCTGTAAGAATCCAATAACTAGATATTATTACACCACTACCTCCTCCAAACCAACCTCTATCTGAAATAAGTTCACCCTCGATATAAACGGTAGATGAAAAATCAGGATACACATTTAGATTACTGTAAGGATACTTGTTTGCAGCTAAATTAATGTAATCATCAGAATTAACATCTAACCTATAACCAAATTCTTCATTATCTGAAAAATCAGTTATTTCATAGTATCCTTCCCACTCAGAGATTACTTCTGAAACAACTCCTAATAAGCTAGAAAATACCAATAAAGAAACTATGACTATAGCAAAGAATACTGAACCAATGGCTGTGAAAACAACACCTTTCTTGTAGTTTCTTTTATCTGAATAGTCAAAGTCAGTAGTGAATACAACACCTTGAATACCCCATTCTGAATCAATCATAACCATCCCTCAAAATCATAAAAATAACAAGAAAAATATCGCACTATTCCATATTGAATGGCAGATAATACTAGGCCAGATACTACCAGTTTTGATTCTAAGAAAACCATAAAGAAAACCTCCGAAAAGAGTGGTAGGGACGTGTGAGAAATCAGAACTACCTAAAAGATAGTCTGCGTAAGGAGACCAATGAATAAAACCAAATAAGATAGATGTAATAAGAACAGAAATTAAGTCTGAATAATGATTTCTGAGTTTATCTAATAAATATCCTCTGAAGAATAGTTCTTCAACAATTGGTGCAGCTATAGCTAGATTGATGAATAATAAAGACATTATCAATACATTTTTATCTGAATTTGGATCTATGAATATTTGATCGTCAAATCCA
>Ga0114993_10000156_pt1 | contig 74719 bp, 79 predicted proteins | sample ArcticOcean_MG_C_FD_87042 | JGI IMG/M metagenome (GOLD analysis project Ga0114993, IMG submission 87042) | Marine microbial communities from western Arctic Ocean - ArcticOcean_MG_CB2_150 | ecosystem: Environmental > Aquatic > Marine > Oceanic | place: Arctic Ocean: Canada Basin | collected... | reverse complement strand
GTCCTTCTTATGGCCTGCCATGATGCCATTCGGGCGACTTAGTAGCGCGGTGAGTTGACTTCGTACTGCCCGATTGTGGTCTTCGAACACGGCGACCGTAGTCATCTCCGAGTTGGGCGGGATCGGGGCGGGTTCAAGCTGTGTGGAAGCCGCCTCCCAGATCGCATCCACCATGAACGGCGTCGGGAGCGAGGCTCCTACAAGGTCCGCGACACGCTGCGCTGTTTGAGGTGAAAGCGGCGCATAGAAGGCATCCTCTTCGGAACCCACGCCTAGGTAGTCCGCCGTCGCCCAAAACGTCACGCGATACTCGCGGCCATCCAGCTGCCGAGTGACCTGTACGGGCATGAGGGTCCGGAACGACTCCGGAATGTTGCCCTTCGCGATCTCCGTGAAGATCCGGTCTTCGCGTGCCTCCAACTCAACGGTCCGGACCATCGCCGCGACCTCGCGGCCGGTCGGCGCGTCAGTCGCGCGCGGGGGAAGCTCCAGCGTCTGTCCGCTCACCGGCATTCCAACGCTCATCGCCATGAGGCACGTCCATCCCAACCTCCTGGCGAAACGCCAGGCCCTCACGGAGTCACCTCGTCCGCGTCTAGGAAGCGTGAAGCGAGATCGGGACTCGGACGCATGCACACCTCGCGCCGCCCAAACCACCTGTACCTGTTCCGCGCCACAAAGCGATACAGCGCATCGCGAATAGGCCGCGGCACCAGAAGCGCCCCTCTCAAGAGACTGTACGGGAGCCCCAGCTTCGAAGCGATGCGGATTGCCGCTGCCGAACGGACGTGAACACCTTCGTCGTCGATGAAAACAATACTGTCGGGGAGAGATCCCGAACCCGGGGCACCCACTTTTGCCAAGGCCGCTCGCGCCGCGCCGGATTGTAGAGAGGCGTAACGGAGCCGGGCGGCTGGGTCTCGAGCGATCAACCACTGCACAGCCGCGCTGCAGAGGTTACACACGCCGTCGAAGAGCACGACTGGTCGCCCTGAAGAGGGACCGATGGGATTGTCGATGGGCATGAGTTCCATCCTAGGACCACGACCGAACTTTGCAACATCCCCTCGCCCCTCGTATCTGCGCGACGCATGTTGCCGACCATGCTCTCTCATCCGCAAAAGGTGTAGCTGATGTCCTTGGCCATGCGTGTCCTCATCGGCTTGGTGACCGGGCTCGTCATTGGGCTCATTCTGTCCCCGGCTGAAACGGGTCTAGCAGCGTCCGTAGTGGGTTGGATCGAACCGGTGGGCGGACTCTGGGTGAACGCGATCCGGATGACGGTCATCCCGCTCTTGGTTTCACTGCTCATCTCTGGGATCGCCTCGGCGAACACTGGCGCAGTCGCCAAAATTGGCGGTGGCGCGGTCGCTTGGTTCGTGGGACTCGCAGCGTTTTCCGCGACTCTCGGCGGACTGCTCGCACCACCCCTTCTCACTTTCCTCGGTGCCGACGCCGCTCAGGTCTCCGATCTGGCGGCCGAAGCAGCGACGTCGGAAGTGACACTCCCGCCCTTTCGTGATTGGTTCGTCGGCTTACTGCCGTCGAATCCCGTAGCGGCGGCGGCTGAAGGAGCAATCCTGCCATTGGTCTTGTTCAGTGTGCTCTTCGGCTTAGCCGCAGCACGCATTGATCCCGGGCCCCGCGCGCGAATTGTTGGTGGTGCCCAAGCGGTCGGCGACACGATGTTCGTCGTTATTGGGTGGATTCTGGCGGCCGCTCCGATCGGGGTCTTCGCGTTGACCTTGAACCTCGCGGCCCGGACGGGCTCCTCCCTCGTGGGTGCGGTCGCTGGCTTCTTGATCACGGCGTCGCTGTTGGCGACCCTCGTGACCCTTTTGCTCTACCCCCTCGTCGGCATGTTCAGCAAGACACCGATTCGTTTGTTCGCGAAGGCCGCAGCTCCCGCCCAAGCCGTCGGGTTCAGTACCCGCTCGTCGCTCGCGACGCTGCCCGTCCTCATGGAGGAAGCCGAGAAAACACTCGGGATTCGGCCCGAAGTAGCCGGACTCGCACTCCCCGCCGCAGTGTCGCTCTTCAAGTATGCGTCGCCAGTAGTGCGGGTCACCGGCACGTTCTTCATCGCCAATTTGTTTGGCGTCGAGCTGGGGCTGGTCGAAGGCGCAGCTCTGGTCGCAGGAATCGGGGCGCTCTCGTTCTACTCTCCCGGCATTCCGAGCGGCGGACTGTTTGTCATGGCCCCGCTCTATCAGGCGTTCGGACTTCCCCTTGAAGGCATCGGAGTCCTGATCGCCTTGGACATCATTCCCGACATGTTCATCACCGGCGCAAATGTCACCGCAAATCTTGCGGTCACGGCCATGGTGGACTGAACGACCTCGAGTACCACCGTCCCGTGAACACCCTTCCTCGTGTCAGCCGCGGTACTGGCCTGCTCGTGCTAGCGCTCGTCGCCATCGCATGTGACGGAGGGCCCGCACCGGCGGGGGCCGTGGCCGCCTATGTGGGCGCAGCGGCGTGCGCCGAGTGCCATGTGGCAGAGACCCAGGCCTGGCGGGGCTCCCATCACGACCTCGCCATGCAGGAAGCCACTCCGGACGCGGTCCTCGGTGACTTCTCAGGTGCGACCTTCGCGCACCGAGGAGTGACATCAACGTTCTCGCAAAGTGGAGAGCAGTTCTTCGTGCGCACGGAAGGCCCGGACGGTGCGCTCACGGACTACGAGGTCATCTACACCTTCGGAGTCACCCCTCTCCAGCAGTACCTCATCAGTTTCCCCGGAGGGCGCCTGCAAGTCTTGGGTATCGCGTGGGATTCGAGACCTACAGCAGAGGGCGGTCAGCGATGGTTTCACCTTTATCCCGATGCAGACACCGGTCCCGAAAGCGCACTGCATTGGACGCGTCCAGCCCAAAATTGGAACACGGTGTGCGCTGAGTGCCATTCGACGAACCTTCAGAAAGGGTACGACGCAGAGACCCTGACGTTCACGACGACATGGTCCGAGGTCGACGTCTCTTGTGAATCCTGTCATGGACCCGGGTCAATTCACGTGGACGTCGCCGGTTCCGTGGGCGCTCTGGCCGCGTCGCGCCCTGCCCCGGAACCCGAGTCCGGTTGGGGCTTCTCCCGTAGCATGGCCCAGCCGGCCCGCGCCTGGAGTCCCGCAGCCGGTGCAGCGACTGCATCGCTCACCACGACCGAACCCTCGACCCTTGTTGAAGACTGCGCTCGTTGTCACGCAAGGCGAGCAACGATCTCTGACGCGTCGGGCGCATCGCTCCACGACACCTATCGGGTGAGCCTACTTCGGGAAGACCTCTACTACCCTGACGGACAGATCCGTGAAGAGGTCTACGTCTACGGCTCGTTCGTCCAAAGCAAGATGTACGCGGCCGGAGTCACGTGTGCGGACTGCCACGAACCCCACTCGCTCGGACTCCGCGCCACCGGCAACACACTCTGTGGCCAGTGCCACAGCGCAGCGACCTTCGACACGAGTGCGCACCATTTCCACGAGGAAGGCTCCACCGGTGCACAGTGCGTCGAATGCCACATGCCCGAAACGACCTATATGGTGGTCGACCCCCGCCGAGATCACGGCATTCGAGTCCCGCGGCCCGACCTGACTGAAGCGACGGGCGCTCCGAATGCGTGCAGCCGCTGTCACCAGGACCAAACGGTCGCGTGGGCGAGCGAGGCATTCGAATCCTGGTACGGGCCGGCATCCACCCGGGGCACGCACCACAGCGAAGTGATCGCCGCTGCCCGGGCCGGGAATCCAAACGCACTCGGCCCGCTCACATTACTCGCAGCGGACCGCTCAGCCGCTCCGATCGTTCGTGCCACAGCGGCCTCACTACTCGCCGGATATCCGTCGAACGAAGCGGTACAGGCTATTCGCACCGGACTCAATGATCCAGATCCATTGGTTCGTACGGGAGCCGCCGAGGCACTCGCTGGCTTCCCGGAAAGTGTCGTGTCTTCTCTCCTCTTCCCCCTCCTATCCGATCCCGTCCGCGCGGTGCGCCTGCAGGCCACTCGGGCGCTGGCGTCGTCACTCGCGAATCCGGCTAACGAGGCACAGGCTGCTGCGCTCTCGACCGCGCTCGACGAATACGAGCAGTCGAATCTGGTAAACGCAGATCACTCCGGTGCATGGGTCGCTTTGGGAGATCTATATGGAGCTCGCGGAAGTGTCGACGAAGCACGAAGAGCATACGAACAGGCCATCGCGACGGATCCAACGGATCGTGTCGCACACCTGAACCTGGCAGACATGCATCGTGCGACGGGGAGAGACGACCTCGCGGAACAAGTCCTGCTCGCCGCTCTGGACGCACAGCCAGACGCGGCTGAGGTGCAGCACGCGCTCGGACTCCTTCGGGTGCGAGAGGGAACACCAGAATCGGCGCTGCCACTCCTGCGCAGCGCGGCGACGACGCAGCCAGAAAACGCACGGTTCCAGTATGTCCTGGGCGTTGCGTTGGCATCGAATGGAGAGGTGGACCAAGGAATCGAGGTCTTGGTCACGGCGTTGTCAGTAAGCCCCTTCGATCGAGATGTACTCACCGCACTCGCGACATACAGCAGAGACTCGGGCGACACCGACGGTGCCATCCTCTATGCCGAACGACTCGTGGAGGTCACGCCGGGAGATCCAGGCACGATCGAGTTGTTGCGTCAGCTCCGCGCCGGGAGCCGCTGACCGCGAACGGTTCAGGCGCCTAGGTCGAGCACCACATCGAAGTGTTCGGCCCGACAGTCGTAGGTCGCGAGGAGTTCTTGGGCCTCTTCAAGTACCACCGCCACCCCGATGTCGGCGCCCGCGAAAGCCGCCACCGATTCAAGGTCGACCCAAAACGTCTGCACGATGAACGAGTCCGAGTCACCGGCGGTCCCACGCAGCACTCGAGCACCCAAGTTCCCAGGCACCTCCCTGATTTCTGGGAGGATCGATCCTTCTAGGAACGCCAGGTAGGCTTGCGCCGCACCGGGCTTGGTACCGCCACTCCACGACCGGACAATCACATTCCGCCTCCTGCTCCGCTGAACAAACACCAACTTTTGGGACGCAGGCTCTTCTTGCCCTGCAGAACATCCTGCATGTAACCACGAGTGTAGACCCGCACGTGGCCGAAGTCGAACAACTCGATCGAATGAAGCTCCCACGGCTCGTATCGTTCGATATCGGAGGTGCCTAAATAGTCCGGCTGGTCGTCGATGCACCCACTCACAAACGACTTTCGACTCGGCTACCAAAGCACAGGCGACCATCCTCGTCGTAGCACCCTCGGGTGAGTGGGATGAATCTCTTCAGCATCTCGTCACAACCCTCACAGGCGTGCAGACAAGAATCGGCGCTTCTCGAACTGCCCCGCGACTCCCACGTTGAAGCCTTCCAGTTCGACCGGTTTCGGGTACGGCGCGATCGTGAGGAGCGTGCCCGGCTCCGGTCCCCGCGTCAGGCGCCTCAGCACGCGGGATCCGGCCGAAAGAAACCCCAGGTCGTCAGCTCAGCATCCACTCGGGCACTGCCCACGCGGGCACTGCCCACGCGGTCGTACCCGAAGTGTTCGTAAAAGGAGAGGTTGGCTTCCAGTTCAGTCGTCAACGTGACCCCAGTCGACCACGGTACCTTCTCCGATAGGTCATGGACGGCCCGCATCATTGCGCCGCCCAACCCCGATCCCTTCGCCTCACTCCGCACGCCGATCATGCCCAAGTGGATATGCGGCGCCTCCACCTCGAACGGTGCGTTCGCAGCTCCGAAGGACTCGTAGCGGGACCGTGCTGCAGAGCCGAGAGAGTCCCAAGTCCGTTCACGCAATTCGCCGAGTTCGGGAGGGCTCTCACGTTGGCCGGGATACGACACCGTCGCCGCAGCGAGCAGAGCCGTGGGCCCGGGCACACCAATCATCACCTCGTCCCGTAGCACTCGTGCCATCACGTAGACGGTCATCAGCTCGTGGAGGCGGGCGGTGTAGTCCGACGGTGACCCGAGGACGAAGCGCATGACGGGATAGTCGTAGAACGCCTCACAGAGCACGTCGACAACCTCTGGTGCCGCATCCACATCGAGAACCACAGGAGCCATTACGACCCTGCCTCGAGGTGGAGCTTCAATCCGTCGTGCGTCGCCTCAAAACCCAGGCTCAAGTAGAAGCGGAGGGCCTCGGGGCGGCGGCGGTCCGTTGTGAGCTGGACGAGGTGACAGCCCTTCCGTCGCGCCTGGGAGATCGCGTGTTCGAACAACGATTTCCCTACACTGCCGGACCGCGATTCCTCAGCAACCCGCACCCCTTCAATCTGCGCCCGCCAGCCACCCTCATAGGTGAGATGCGGAATGAAGGACAGTTGCAAAACACCTACCACAGCTCCGCCGAGGCTGGCTACGATTAGTTCGTGATTCGGATCGTCGGAGATCGCACGAAACGCATCGTAGTACGACGGCACCAACACATCTGAGCCGCCCTCACGCAGCGCGCCGAGTGGGTCGTTCGCGAGGAGGGACACGATGACCGGCAGATCGTCCTCGGTCGCGTCACGAAATATCAGCTTCGTGGCACTCACCCGATCAACTGTCGTCGGCCGATCATCACGCTACCTCCGAATCTCGAGAGGTCGTCCGACGAGAGCGGCGGGATCGACCCCGTCCTCGCGAGTCACAGAACGGGTTCCATCAAGTAGGACAGTGACCTCTACGTCTACCAGTTCAACTCCCTGCGGCAGTCCGAAGTGAACGGGTCTCGCACCTTGAGATGAATAGCCGCCTCCCGTCTCTATCATCCGAGTGCCCAGCAGCTGGCCGGACGCCGCGTCAAAGACTCGCACCTCGGAACCAGCTCGTGTCCAGCGTCCTTGGTCATCCAACAGGACGACCTGGAGCGACCGGGCTGACACGTCCTCGCTGGAAAGATTGCGGTATACGTGATGGGTGCCGCCCGTGGGATCGTTGTTGGCGAGCGCCAAGTCGAGATCGCCGTCCTGGTCGAAGTCTGCCCAAGCCACGCCGTGACTCGTGCCACGCTCCACCATCAGGTCAGGCGTGACCGTGTGGAAGCTCCGGTCACCGAGGTTCCGATAAAGATAGTCTGGCGCTTCAGGCACCCCCGAGAGGAAAACCCCAACGTAGAGATCGAGCCAACCGTCGTTGTCCATATCACCCCAATCGGCGCTGACCGAGTGATGATCCCCCTCTAGGCCGGTCCCTACGGACCGAAGCTGGAAGCCCCCTTCGGGTCTTTGATTTTCCCAAATGAGATCCGGCCCATACGACGCCACGAACACGTCGAGATCTCCGTCGTTGTCGTAGTCCGCCACTGCCGTTCCCACACTCCCTTGAACGTCCGAACGGCCGGGCTGATGCATGCCCATCTCGGCGGCAACATCCACGAACGTGCCGTCCCCCTGATTCTGGAAGAAGCCGTCCTCATCTCCATTCTGGTTCGCGACGAAGACGTCCAGGTCACCGTCCTCATCCGCGTCGAACCAGGCGGCGCCGACGGTTCGGCGGGGGTCACCAATACCTGAGGCCGCCGTCACATCTACAAAGAGCCCTCCGTCGTTCCGATGGAGGCGGTTCGGCTGATCCCTGAGAGCAACGAACAGATCGACATCGCCGTCCCCGTCGTAGTCCACAAAGGCAGGCTGTCGCGTCGCCCCTTCTATGTCCAAGCCCACTTCCTGGCTCACGTCGACAAAGCGCGCGCCGCCTTCGTCGTTTCTATACAGCCGATCTTTGACCGGCGTACGAGATGCCACGGTATACCCGAGGTAGAGATCCAGATCGCCGTCGCCGTCATAGTCGCCCCAGGCAGCTGCCCTTGTCTCGGCGTCCGGTACAGCCTGGGTCGCGAGGCCGACCGACCCAGCAACGTCTGTGAAAGTGCCTTGGTCGTTCCGGTACAGTCGATTCTCACGGCCCCGGAATCCAACGAAGAGATCCAGATCTCCATCATTGTCGTAGTCCGCCCACGCATTGGGTTGGGCGCCGACGTCCGTGAACAGATCCGGCTGATGCCGGCCGAACTCGGGCGTGGGTCGTCCGACATCCCCGGCAACGTCTTCGACCTGATCAGGCGTTGGCGAACACGCCGCCATTAGCACGACAATCAACGGAATCCGGCGGACAATGGAGCATGTTTGAAAAGTCATGCGACCCAACATGCCCCTCTCAGCCAAGCAGCGCGACCACCTGAATGCAGGCAACATTTTCAGGCGAAAGGCCGTAGAATGTCGTGACCAAAACCAAACTGACTCTATGGACCGAGGAGCGTAGTCGTGATGCGACTATGGACGACCACTGCTGCAGCACTCATTGCTGCGACGGCGTGCTCCTACGGCGAGGCATCCGCCCAGGAGATCCACGGGCAGATCGTGGACACACAAAACGGCGGCCCGGTGGGCCTTGCCGCAGTCATCCTCTTGGACACAGATCGAAAGCCAGTCGCAGGCAGTTCCACGGATGTAGACGGTCGTTACCGGATCACCACGCCCGGGGCCGGGCAGTTCTACCTCGTCGTGGAGCGACTCGGCTACTTCGAAAATGAGACGCCGCTCTTCGAGGTCGGGCCCGAGGGCCAGTACGGCATCGACCTCGAAATGCGACCTGAGCCATTTCGACTGGACCCACTAGAGGTGACAGTCACCAACGAGAGGCTCGAGAACTTCCTCGCCCTCCAATTCGGCCAGCACCCCGCCACCTTGCGAGGGTATCGAAACATCCAAGGCATCCGTCTGGCGCAAGCGATGCTGAAAGCCAAGGACAACACCGACCTCCTTCGGTGGCTGTACATCCCAGTGTCCCATGGCCGGCGGATCTGTGTAGGCTCGTTCGGGGCGCCGCCCCTCCTGGCGAGAATGGCGTATGAGCGGACCATGGCCGCCTCTGAGGCAGCTGGAAACGTGGACGATCAATCCCAATGCGGTGCGCTCTATCTGGACGGTTACCGATGCCGAAACGAGTTCCTTGAAGAGATCGATCGGGACAGGATCGGCGTCGTCGTCACCATTGGTGAGGCCGTCTATCTGTACACGCGGGAATTCGATTGGACGTTTCGCCCAGGCGATAGCGCTCCCACGTGCTAACGTAAGCCATGGCCGACGAACGCAGATATCGAGACGGCGAAGTCGAGGAGATCCTCGACCTCGCGATGCTCGGCCTCCTGGGGATGGGCAGCGGCATCCTGACCGTCAACAAACTCACCCCGTCCAAATGGGCGCACGACGGTGAGGGGCAGCTCGAATACGTCGCCGGACGGGTGAGAGAATTGGTCGCAGAACAGGTGTCAGCCGATGGCTAAGCTCAAGAGGATCGGGGTGATCTTCTCTGCCAAACTGTTCGGGATCCTGATGGCGATCGCCGGCATGATCGCCGGGGTTCTCTACTCGGTCGGTGGCTTTCTCTACGAACTCTTCACGGGGACGCTCAACTCTGGGACGATCCTCGCGTTCGGCGCACTGATCGGCATGCCCCTCATCTTCGCCGCAACTGGAGTGATCGGCGGAGCGATCTTCGCCCCCATCTACAACCTCATCGCGCGCAAAACCGGCGGGATTCAAGCCGACCTCGAGCTTGCCGAGTAGCGCCGGCCCCAGAACGTCGGACCCGTTCTAGGTCGCACCTCAAATGGGGCAGGAAGTCGGGCTTCTGAGTGGTAGTAGTAGCCATCGACAATTCGTAGGAAAGTCGGTCGGAGCGGACGACGAACACGCGTTGCGACGAGATCAGCTGATCCGGAAAGAGAAGAAGCCAAAGGCCTGCAAGGCCGATGGCCACGCCGAGTCCCGCCACGACTTGTGTCATCATACGTCCTCGTAAGTCAGTCACTGATTTCCTCCACAGGCAGAGGTTTGGAAGCAGAGTTCACCTCCGCCTGCCGGAATCGATCCGTCCTTCCCCAGAATGCCGTCCAGCCGAAGATGAGCAATGGACGGTCCGTCATCAGCCACAGTGACCAGCGTCACGTGATCGAACGCCATGGGATCGGCGCCGTTCTGAGATCCACCTGTAGTGCTGAGCATGATGTAATCCCGCCCGTTCTTCTCGCGGTGTGACATCGAGTGGCGGTGCCCGTTGAACACCGTGTAAGGCCTGCCGGACAGCGCAGCCTCGATCGCCGTGAACTCAGGATCTCCATCGTCCTCCCACACTGGCTTATGCATGAACAGCATGGTCCATCGGACCTCGGGGTGGCCGGCCAGAGCCGACAGAAAGTACTCGGACTGTTCGGGTCCGATGTTCCCCGTGACCCGCTCCGGAATCCGGAAGTACTCCATGTCTCGAGCCCCCGGCTCCCCCGCGTCGAGTGCTCGGACCGCCGCCGAGCGAGCATCGAAGATCTCGCTCGTCCGCTCTGGAGTGTGGTCCTCCGTATCGAGAACAAAAAAGAGGACGTTTTTGTAGATGAAGTGGTAGTACTTGGGGCCATACCTTTCCGTCCAGACGTCCCGGAGCACCTCACCCGTCAGGTCATGATTCCCCCCAACACGAAACACCGGGGCCCGCATCGTATTCGCGCGTTCATCGAACGCGTCCCACTCGCGGGTTAATGAAGCGACGTCATCAATCGGTGCATCGATCAGGTCTCCGACACTGAGGACGAGTTCGGGTCGAAGCAGGGCCAGTTGTTCGGCCGCGACCGCAAACACGCCCGACCGCTCGCCGCCATTGAGATCGGAGAAGACAGCGAAGGTGAATTGTCCCGGACCGTCGTCGAAACGATCGTGGGTCCACGGCATCACGGCTGAAGTCAGATCATGCTCGAATGTAGGTGGGTCCTCCGCGGCGCATCCGGCCATGACCAGAGCGAGGGACAGGAATAGACAGAGCTGCGGTTTCGATCTTGTAGGCACATCCATATCCAGCAAAAGGACAATCCACCCATAGGGACAGGCGTCGGCACGCTCAGAATACCGCACCCGTCTTGTAAGCGCTCGGGGAAGCCCCTTCTAGCCCACACCCTTCCCCGCCAGGTACAATCAGTGACACGCACTCCACCTGAGACTCATCAACATTGCTACGGAATGGCTGAAACCGACCTCTACGCCCCAATAAAACAATTCCTGGAGGCTCAGGGATATGCGGTGAAGGGTGAGATCGGGGCGTGCGATGTCGTGGGCGTGCGTGGGGACGAGGACGCCGTCGTGGTCGAGTTGAAGGAACGCCTGAACTTCGCGTTGCTACTCCAGGCTGTGGACCGACTGAACATTTCTCCGACCGTGTATGTGGCGTTCCGCATCGGGAAAGGTCAGAGCGCCACTTGGCGTTCACGAAGGAAGCAGGTGCTGAGCCTACTCCGCCGCCTCGGGCTGGGCCTCCTTACCGTCTCGTCTCGAGGCAACGTCGTTGCCGTCCTGGATCCCGCCCCTTACACCCCAAGGGCGAACGCCCGCCGTCGTGAGCGTCTGCTCAAGGAGTTCGCAGAAAGGGTCGGGGATCCAGAAGTCGGAGGCTCGACCTCTCGCCAACGGCTCACCGCATACCGCCAAGACGCGCTTCGGTGTGCTCGGGAGTTGTCGAGCGAGGGGACGCTCAAGGTCAGCATGATCCGGGAGCGCGCAGACGTGGAGCGCGCCGGACCAATCTTGCGTGACAATCACTACGGCTGGTTCGAGCGGGTGAAGACGGGCTACTACGAACTGTCACCGAAGGGTGAGCGCGAATTGGTCGACTGGTCTGGGGTGCTGGACAAACTCTAGCCTCAACCGTCCGTTCCTACCGCCAGGTAGTCTCCATCGCGAAAGTTGGATGGTTGTCTTCGTTCGCAACCGGGCTTCGGATCTAGAAATCCACTTGAATCGTTGCAGGATTCACGGCTCCGGCCCCAGCCGCACCCGTCTGATTCGCTAGAACTGCCAGCGTTTCTCGGTCCCTAATGCACGTTCGTCCCGTCGTCACCCAAGTGATCCCACGGCGAAGCGTCGGAAAGCGAGCCGGCCTGATACACGCGGCTTCCCGAGATCACGAAACGGCCGTCGTACAGCGGATGCTGCGTAGGCGCGTACGTCCCGACAGTCGTACCCGGCTACCCCGGTGATTCGGCCGTCGTAGCCTGAGACGCGGGGGCCTCGGGTGAGCACGCACCTGCGCAGACGAGCGCAACGCGAACAACAAAGCGACGATTCATTCCTTCGCTCCACATCATCAGATTCCGTCCGGGTAACCGATCACGAGCGTCGCACGGGAGGCCGCAATCGATAGGTCCGTCCCATACTCCGCCGACAAGCCCTGGAATCGCTCCAGAATGGCGTCGGCCAGCCCACCGCTCGCCAACTCAGCGAGGCCGCGGCGAGACAAGAACTCTAGATCGTCATACTCCTCACGGTAGGTCTCGCCTTCGTCCAGATCGAGAGGGATGAAATCGATCTGTTCGACTCGGCCTTCACGGATGACGACCTCCGCGACCAGACCCTCCCAGGGCCTGTGCTCATCGTATCCGCCGATTACCGGATTCAGTCCTTGGTACGCGAGGCCGCCGAGCTGCCGGATCAACGGCTTGCCGTCATAGACCTCGACCCCATCAAAAGCCCGGTGGCCGTGCCCCACGTACATGGAGGCCCCCGCATCTAGAACCGCTCGGGCGAAGTCCGTCTGCCACTGCGCAACGTCCGCAACCCAGACGTGCCCGTCCCCGGTCGAATCACCCGGCGCCACGCCCTCGAATTCGTCGAGATCAATCTGAAAGTGCTGGTAGAAGAGAACGAAGTCCGCGTTGGCAGCCGCCTCACGAACTGCGGAGATATTTCGATCCCAATCCTCCTGCCTGCCTGTCCAGACCCCGTTCACGGCGTGCCCAATCGCAGACCGCTCGTCATGGCTCGTCGTGGCAGCAATCAAGGCGATGGTGAAGTCGCCAACGGTCAGGTAGCCAGGTGCCGTTGCCGTGGCGACGTCTGCGCCGGTCCCGGCATAGGCCACTTCATGTGCCGCTGCGGCAGCCTGGGTCGCAGCAACGCCACAGTCTCCCAGATCGTAGGCATGGTTATTCGAAAGTGACATGAGATTGAAGCCACGATCGGCGAGAAAATCCATCACGTCGGGGGCGACCGCGTGCGGACCTCCTGTGTTCCCAAGTCGGGTCTCCGCCGGCAGTCGTGGCTCACCGAACGAGACCTGGTAGTCGGCAGGCACGCCGCACCGGTCCTCGTCGGACAAAATCGCCATTTCGAAGTTGGTGAACGCCACGTCCGCACGATCCAAGATGGGGGCGAGGCTTCCATACGGGTCCTCCCACCGGATCCGCGGATCCTTCTTGATCAACGCCTGGCCCGCGAGGACCAATCTGGTCTCGGACGCAGGAGGCGGGTCGGAACAAGCCGTGGCGAGGACCATGAAGGCACCAGCGAGCGCGAACATCGGTGTCGGCGGGAACCTACTCAAAATCCTGCATCTCACGTTCCGCATCCTGGCTCCTTTGATCCCTGAAAGTCCGGAAACTGTGAGATAGCACATCCCTGTAAGTGACCACAATGCCTCCCGCTGTCCGCGACGGGCAAGCAGCGTGCTCTGCACAGTCATTCCGTTGCGGTGCTGGCCTCCCTCTGTGGTGCCTCCACATGGCGCCCGGATCCTGCTCACCGCTGCAATGCCAGTCCAGAACCGGGACATGCAAGACGAAACGGTCGAATGTGCTCACTCCAGGGCGGTGGACTGAGACACGAGTGCAGTCGCTTCGGTTAGTTTCGCCACAGGGCCCCGTGCCCTTCCTCTTTGACTCACCTCAGCAGCGGGCTCTTCTAAGATGGCGGACCGGGACCCCGAAATTCTCACGGACGAAGAGGCCGCGCAGGTCTGGAGCAAGGCAGTTGAGCTTCAGGCCGACGCCGGGAAGCAGGTCAAGAGCCCCCAGCACGAAGGTGAGGAACCCCACCTTCCGTCCGACGGCTATGCGCTCACGCACGTCCGCGAAGCGGCCCATGAGGCAGGGATCGCCGGGGAATACGTCGAAGCAGCCTTGGTGCACCTCCGCGCGGAGCGGAATCTCGCTGGGCATCGCAAGGGCCATCCTCTGGCTCGGAAACTCCTGAACGATCCGCCCGATGCGATCGTCGTACAGAGGGTCTTCGACGCCACCCGTGAAGACGTTTTTTCAGCGATGCAAAAGGTCTTCCCCACTGAACCATTTCGCCTGACGTTGACGGATGACGTAGGCGATCCGCTCGATGGTGGGGCGTTGATCTTCGACCTACCCGGAATGAAAAACGCCTTCGAACGGGGATTCGCGTTCGACATGGCAGACGCCGGGCTCAAGCAGGTCTTCGTGTCATTGCGGCCAAAGGACGAGCCAACTCCGTCGTGTGAGATCACCCTAGAGAGCCCCGTGACGTCACAGAGGCTTGGAGGCGTCCTGGTGGTCGTCGCGGCGACGCTCGGTGGAGGTGTCGGACTCGGCGGACTCGGGGCTCTCGGGTTGGCCATCGGTCTCGGACCCGTGGGTGCCGTTGTCGGGGTCGTGTTAGGCGCCGGCCTGGGCATCAAGGGCTTTAGAGCCCTCTACTCTGCCTCCATGCGTAGAGCGCGCACGGCGCTGGAGGGATTGGTAGGGGCCGTCGCGGTGCGTGCGAAGGGTGTCTGGTAGCCCGCATGCCAAGATCCAGCGGACCCATCTACCAAACACCAGGCAGCAGCCGCGACCGCACCCGACTCGCGTAGTCGCCGTACCCGGCGAGTTTGGCGTGCAACGTGCGGTCTTCCAGGGCCGTACTCCTCGGTTGGGACGACCTGAACCTCCGCGGCACCATCATGCCTACGCGCTGGACCGACCCGGAAGGCGAGAGCCCCCGACCCGACAAAGAGCGAGTACGTGTACATACATAGCACTGCCATGTATAATACTTCTATGTACCAACGCCCCCCTCTCTGGATACCGTCGTGTCGCCCGAAATAGACATCGGCAAAGACCTGGTCGCGGCATCCGCCACGCCTCTGGTACTCGCCATCCTCAGTGACGGCGAGAGCTACGGCTACGCCATCATAAAACGCGTGGATGAGCTCTCGGACGGCAGGATTCAGTGGACGGACGGCATGCTCTACCCAGTGCTTCATCGACTAGAGCGGAACGGCCTGGTGGAGGCCAACTGGGGCAAGTCTGAAGCGGGTCGGCGGCGGAAGTACTACCGGCTCACAGACCAAGGCTCCAACGAACTGACGAACCAACGGAGGCAGTGGCAGGTCGTGAACGAGACACTACGCGCGACCCCGTTCCAGTCCTTCCAACTCGTAGCGCAGGGGATGTAATGGCGCAGACAGAAAGCGCGCAGGTGCTTGAGGAACGGATCGACGAATGGCGGTCCTACGTGCGACGACGACAGGCGATCGATGCTGCCGACATAGATGAGCTCGAAGACCATCTCCGGAGTCAGGTAGCCGACCTCCAGGAGGCCGGGCTCGACGTGGATGAGGCGTTCCTTATCGCTGTGAAGCGGCTCGGCGAACTCGACAATCTGTCCCGAGAATTCGCGCGGGAGCACTCGGAACGACTGTGGAAGCGCCTCGTCGTAGCGGACGCGGGTGAGAGCGACACGTTGTGGAGCCGAGAAGCGATGATGGCTCTAGGCATGGCTGTGTGCGCCGGGGTCGCCATCAAGGTGCCTGAGTTCTTCGGCGTAACATGGGACGGAGACGCCGACACGTTGTTCTATGTGAGGAATATCAGCTTCTTCGTGCTGCCCTTCCTCGCAGGGTTCTTCGCATGGAAGCGCGGGCTGGCATCAGCAAGCCGAGTGGGCTTGGCCGCGACCTTCGTCGCCGCCGTACTGGCCGTGAACCTCATCCCCTTCGAAGCCCAGGGACACACGGAACTCCTGGCGATCATCCACCTTCCCATGGCGCTCTGGCTCGCGGTGGGAGTCGCGTACGCCGGAGGTGCTTGGCGGAGCCACGATCATAGAATGAACTACGTGCGGTTCACTGGCGAGTGCTTCATCTACTACGTGCTCATCGCCTTGGGCGGCGGCGTACTGATGGGACTCACCGCGTTCGTCTTCAGCGCTATTGGGATGGACCCGGAGCTGCTCATAACCACCTGGGTCATGCCGGTTGGCGCAGCGGGAGCGGTCATCATCGCGGGCTGGTTGGTTGAGGCAAAGCAGAGTGTCATCGAGAACATGGCACCGGTGCTTACCCTGATCTTCACCCCCCTCTTCACTCTCATGCTCCTGGCGTTCTTGATCACCATGGTGCTCACAGGGAGTGGAATTCAGGTGGAGCGGGACGTCCTGATCGGCTTCGACCTCCTGCTCGTCCTTGTCGTGGGCCTGTTGCTGTACTCCATCTCGGCCCGGGATCCACAGGCGGAACCCACGCTCTTTGATTCCCTGTCGCTCCTACTCGTCATCTGTGCTCTACTCGTGGACGCATTAGCCCTCTGGGCCATCATGGCCCGGATCACGGAGTTCGGCTTCAGCCCCAATCGGGTCGCGGCGCTCGGCGAAAACCTGATCCTAGTCGTGAACCTGGCCTGGTCGGCCGTGCTCTACATGAAGTTCGTCCGAAGACGTGGGAGCTTCTCAGCCCTTGAGCGGTGGCAGACTGCATACGTGCCGGTATACGCCGTCTGGGCATCGATCGTCGTCTTGGTCTTCCCGCTGGTGTTCGGGTTCCAGTAGATGGAATCACCGTCCGAGAAGCGCGAGGACATCGGTAAGGTCTGACCGAAGGATCTGCAGCTCGTTTTCGGCCGAACGCGTAAGGCGATACCGCACCCATAATGCGTTGATCAGGCGGCGGTCGACGATCATGAAAGAAGAAGAGGTCGGCCGTTCAATTCCGACCCCGCCCCTCATGATGTCACGCACATCACTGATCAGCCACGAGTACGCTTCGCCAATCAAGGCGACCTCGCCCAGAATCGGCAGGAGCTCGCGGTATAACTGCTCCGAGGCCCGTTGCTCTTCTTCCTGTGCATCGGCCAGCGAACGACTCCAGCTTGCTAGAGCACTCTGCGTCTCAGGGGAGCGAATGAGCGATATCCGGCCTGAGCTCACGGCCGCGTCCAGACTGCTCAGCTCCGGATCGAAGGTCGGATTTTTTCCGATGAGTGCTATCAAGGAATCCGGGAGCGTCACTGACGCTCCCTCACCCGTCGACTCGAGATAGCCCAGAAGTGCCTCTACCGATGAAGCAACGCTCTGGTGCAATACAATCCACCGGTCGAGCGTGTTTTCGTTTTCCTGAAACTCGATCGCGAACTCTTCGAGCAAGGCCTGCTCGTCCGAGCGATCCACTCGGTATTGCCACATCGCCTCGAGCGAGAGCGCGATGAGCACACCGCTGACGATGAGCACGACCTCACGCATAGATCCGCGCATCCTCGCTAGGCCCACGGGCTTCGGGTCACCGTCACTACTCAATGGCTCGCATCACTGCTGTCGTCCTCCAGGTTTCTCGTCCTCCAGTCTCACCGGCGATTGGTTACCGGGCGTAGCACCGGCCGTTCGAACGGCGCTCCCGGAATGAACTTCCCCGAGCCCGGTTCGGCCAGTACGACGCCATTGTCGTAAACAATCTCGCCCCGACGGATTGTCGTGCGCGGAAATCCAGTGACCTCCCATCCCTCATAGGCGGAATAGCCGGCCCCGGACAGCAGATCCTCTTCGCGGATCTGCTTTGTGATGGTCGGATCCCAGATCACGATGTCGGCATCCGATCCCACTTGAATCGTTCCCTTTCGGGGGTAGAACCCAAACAACTTGGCCGCGTTGGTGGAGGTAACCGCGACGAACTGCTCGAGAGTGATCCGACTCGTCAGAACGCCCTCCGAGAACATCATCGGTAGGTACTCCTGCAGGTTCGGCGTGCCCAGCCGCTTGGTCCCTACCGCATGAACACTTGCGATCGTCTGGGTCGTGTCGAGCTTCGTCGCCCTCGAATAGCCCGTGTGATCCGTGCCGATGGTATGGACGGTCCCCTTCGCGATGCCTTCCCAGAGTTTGTCCTGGTCCCATTGGTCGCGAATGGGTGGTCCTCCGAGGTAAAGCCCGACGTCCGGCCTTTGATACACCTCTTGGGTGAGGTGCAGGTACATGGGGCGCGCCTCGACATACACAGGCAGACCTCTCGCCATTGCATCCTCGGCCACCTGCAGCGCCCGCCCCGACGAGATATGCAGGATGTACATGGGGGCCCCCGTTGCCTCCGCGATGGCCACCACCCTCTGCACCGCAACGACCTCTGCGACGTCCGGAGCACTCTGCGCAAAATTGTGAATCGATCCTTTGCCCTCAGCCATCAGTCGGTCTCTCGTCCCCTGGAGAATGGCGAAATCCTCGGCGTGCATCATGCTGAGCACCCCCACCTTTCCAGACTCTTCATGGGTCTGATACCACTCCAGTGCATGGTGGTCGTACCCCGACCGGGCCATGAAGTCCTCGCCCGTGCTCACGAAGCCTCGCTCGACCAGAGCCTTCAGTCGGTCGCGTCCGAAGGGGGTGGGGTCGTTCCCGGCGTTCACGTGGATGAAGACATCGGCCATTCCGTTCGCTTCGATGGCCCCAATAACCCGAGCGGCATACGCATCTTCGTCCTCGCCAGACAGCAATCCCCTGAAGTTCGAGACTGTCGTCACACCGCCTGCGAAGCCCGCCGCAGACCCGCTGACATAGTCGTCCTGGTTTCCGTCAGGCCGAGGCGGATCTGGCATCACTGAGTTGAGGTGCGTGTGCGTGTCGACCGCGCCTGGAAGCAACAGCATGCCTTTGGCGTCGATCTGCCGCGCACCCGCGCCGGCCGCCAGGCTCGGTCCGATCTCGACGATGATCTCACCGCGGATCCGCACGTCAGCCTCCAAGCGCCCTTCCGCGGTCACGATGAGGCCATTTCGGATGACCGTCTCGGGCTGCTGCTGAGCAGCCACATGGGCTGGCAAAGCCAAGGCGAGAGCCGCTAGCCAGGTCAGGCGTCGTGAGAGGGAGCGAACGATGGCAAATGCTTTCGATGTAGTCATCTAGCGGGGCTCCGAGTCATTCTGGGTACCAACGACCTTGGCACCGTGATGCGCGACTACAATGCTCCCCGCAGGCTGCGAGGTGCAAGACGTCCGGATAGATTCGGAAAACGCTCGCTCGCCGGCCGGATGGCCACACCCCCGTCGCCCAATGACTCCATGACCAACCCGACCTCTACCTCACCCGTCGGCTCAGCCCCCGAGATCTTCCAGGTGTTCACCGACTTCGTGTGACCATGGTGCTACTTGAGCGCCGGGCGCGTTCGAAAGCTTCAGGCCGAATATGAGATCCAGCCGGCTTATACCTACTTCCCCCTGCATCCGGACACGCCAAAAACGGGTCGTTCGCTCGCAGATCTCTTCAAGGGGCAAGAGGCCGTGTTCGAAGACATGCGAAAGCGTCTGGTCGAGTTGATTGCGGCCGAAGGGCTCCCGTACGGGGACAGGACCCATACGTACAACAGCCGTCTAGCCCAAGAGTTAGCCGCATGGGGGGATAGCCTTGGTGCAACGGATGCCCTCCATGACGCGTTGTTTCGGGCCTACTTCGTCGACGACCTCAATCTGGCCGAATCGGACGTCCTAGTCGCTGCTGCGGAGTCGGCCGGGCTGGACCCAGGTAAGGCCGGCGCGGTTGTGGAGGAGCGCCGTTTCAAAGAGACGATCGACGCCCATTGGCAGGCAGCGAGACAGACTGGAGTGACGGGCGTTCCGACCTTTGTGGCCGCCGGCGCCGGTGTCGTCGGAGCACAACCTTACGAAGTACTCGAACTCCTGATGGAGCGGGTTGGCGTGCCTCGACGCGGTACCGCGTCCCTCTGACAACGGTTCCTCCGGGAGTACTCGGTCCGCCATCTCCCGTTTCACGAACCGGGTCCCACGAGATCCACCCGGAAGGGTCCAGCAGACAAGCCATACGGCGTGTCCTCGACCCCGTTCACGGAACTCGTCATGGATGCAGAAAACCCAGCCCCTTCAACGATTTTGAGGGTAGCGCCCGAAACGGCGAACGTCGCTTCCGTATCCACGCTCGCGGCCAAGTCGGCTACCAAATGGAGGAAAGCCCACCGGGAGAACGGGTCCTCGGGTGACTCAACCGACGCGTCACTAATAGCGACCGCGGTCTTCGCGCCCTGCCTCCGGACCTCGAGCGTCCGCAGGTCCAGCACATCCCCAGCCCCAGCCAGGCTCACCCTCACTTCCGACGCACGGTGCGGTCCAGCCCTCACCACCGCGCGACCGTCAACGACGACGACGCCGGAAGCACCGACAACGAGGGCGCTATCCCCATCGACGACGAGAGCCGTGTTCTCGTCGATCCCCAATCCAACATCGGGCAACTCTTCTTGGATAACGGATACCAAGAGTCGCCCGATTCGACCTCGCGCCAAGAAGTGCTGGTCAAGCAGCGGTTCGAAGAAGCCCATGCCCTCGCGGATCTGGACACCGTCCTCGTCCCCACCGGCTGCAATCCCATAGCTCACGGCCTCCGAAGAACTTCCACCGGAGATCATCAAGCGGCTCATCATCGCCGCGCCGGCACTGCTCCCTGCGACAACAGCACCTTCCTGCCACCGCTGCCAAAGCGCCCGATATGCCGCAGTGGTGTCCCCTGCCGGGAGGAAGACATCCAGAATCCGGCTCTGCGAACCACCCGTGAAATAGAATCCTGAGCAGCCCTCCAGTTCGGAGACAACGGAAGGGTCCTGAGCCCGAGCAGGATCCTCTGTCGTGATGAGGATGCCAACTACTTGCCCATCCCCCACGTACCCGGCCAAGGTCTGGAGCGCCCCACTCATCGCCTCCGGAGCGTCGCTGCTGGCCGTGGGCACGACACACAGCGGGCCGTCCCCGGCTCGTGCCGAGACCACGGCTTCGTACACACCAGCATTGTCGGCTTGGAGCGCACCTCCAACGATGACCAACCGGCCCGGGTCGTTCGCGGCTTGGCCGAACTCCTCAGTGTCTCCCGGCGCGCAGGCCTGAAGCGCGGCCACGGCCAGAGGAAGGCAAAGGGCACTGATCGACTTCTTCATCGGGTCATCCGGAGAGAGATGTGAGCAGGGAGGGCTGCTGCGCGACTACAATGCTTCCCATACGTCGCGAGGTGCAAGCGGAGTGATTCCATCTGACCGGACCTTGCCCTATCGGTGTAAGAAGCTCGCGACCCGCTGAGAGGTGATCATGAAAGCGTTGCTGGAGCGCATCCGAGCACGACTCACGACAGGCCTGACTTGGGCCGTCGCATGGGCACCCGTTGGGTTGATCGTCGGAGGGAATAGCCAGACTCCCGATGAGTTCCCCCTCGACGAATTGTCCCTTCCTCCCTTCGGCGGCTTGGGAGCATTGGGTGGCGTGCTGCTTGGAGGAATCCTGCTCACGTAGTGGAGCCTCGACCAAGGATTTGGGCCCGTTTTCTCGTCGCGCGCCGCCGTACTGGTCGGTGCTACGACCCTAACTCGTGGGCTGAGACGTGCCTCTATCGGGCCTTCTCCCAAGCCTCCACATCGTCTTCAACAACGGTGAAGAGCGGATGGATTACGGGCAACGCCGCCGCCGGGAGTCGCTCGCATCTCTCCGGGGGGAGCGCGCCTCAAGCTTGCGCCGCAAATGTCCCGTCTCGAAGCCTAACTGTCCCATCGTCACTGGAATCGTCACACCCACGCACACGGGCCCGATCCTGGACCTGTCAAAACGATAGCCGCGCGTGTCGGCCTCGTCTGCGATAATGGCCAGATACCCGTTGATGGCGGACAACTGGAGATCGAAGCTGCCGGAATCGCGTCAACTGCGGGTGCTGTCGGGATCCCTTCGTTGCACCTCGCAGGACCGCACGGGCTAGGAGACCCTCACGCCACCTTCCCGTCGAGGCAGGACGAGGTGGGGGCTCCAAAGCCTCATGTGCGCCTAGGAACGGAGGCCGGGATGATGCGCTGCGAATCCTTCCAGTCCGACGATCTGGATCAGCCCCGCAGGCATGAGAACCTCGGGAATCGCGGCCACGCCTCCGCCACCAACGAAGAGAAGGACGCGAGGATCAAGCGCCTGGCGAAGATCCGCCAGCGCGGACGCGCTGGCCATCGCGTCGACTCGTCGCACCACGCTGATCGCAACCCCATCCGCTGCCAGCGTCAGGGCTGCCATCGCCACCTCCTCCACCGGCAAGTCCGTACCCAAATACACCACGCTCCAGCCGTCGAGCGTCGCCGCGGCGCTTGCTAGGCGGGCGCCCAGCCCGTGCGTCTCTCCGGGTAGCGTCGACACGATGAGGCAAGGCGCGTCGTGCGGGCGGACGCGATCAACAAGGCGGGCGAGGATCCGCTCGATGACTTCGCTCGCGAGGTGCTCGTGCGCGGGCGTGATTTCGCCGCCCACCCAATCCTCCCCGATGCGTTGCATGAGCCGGCCGGCGACCTGAGAAAGGAAGGGCCGAGCGCCATGAACCACGAGCGAGCGCCAGAGTGATTTCTCGAGTCCCTCGCCATCCAGAGCCCGAACGTACCTGTACGTTTCATCCAATCCGGACGGAGGCACGGAAAGCCCAGAGGAATCTGAGAGGATCCGGGTCGATAGGTCTTCCGTGAGCAACGCCTCGGCGTCTGCCGGCGAGAGGGCGGCCACCATGCTGATCCCGCGCCCCGCGTCGGCAAGCGCCTTTAGCGTGCTCAGACGCTCTACGTCTACATCGGAGTAGACGCGCTGTCCCCCTTCGGATCGCGTCGGTGTAACCGCGTCGTACCGGCGTTCCCACGCCCTAATCGTCGCCGGCGTGAGTCCGGTTCGCTGAGCGACCACTCGGATCGGATGCCTGGCCTTTTCTGAGTCTGTCATAACCAAAGTTAGACGTAAATGTACAATTTGTACATTCACGTCTAAGTGATGTCAAATAATAGCTCGACAAAAGCTTGACATATTGAACTATCGTGGCGAATATTGCTGGACAACAGTTTAACAAAGCAATAACCTACACGGAGAAACAACAAATGATTCGCAAGTTTTTGGCTCTCGCGCTCCTTACCGTTCTCGCTCTTGTCCCCGCTTCAGCAGCCGCTCAGACGGCTGAGAAGAACATCGTCGAAACGGCCGTCGCGGCCGGTTCCTTCACCACTCTGGCCACAGCGCTCGAGGCCGCTGACCTCCTCGGCGTGCTCCAGGGAGACGGCCCATTCACAGTATTCGCGCCGACCGACGCTGCGTTCGCCAAGCTCCCAGCCGGCACGGTCGAGGCGCTCCTCGCGGACAAGGACGCCTTGATCCGAGTCCTGACCTACCACGTGGTAGCCGGAAAGGTGATGGCATCAGACGTGGTGGCCCTTTCCGCCGCTGAGACGCTCGCCGGTATCAGCGCGCCGATCGAAATCAGGATGGGCAAGGTCTATGTAGCCGGTGCAGAAGTCTCGACTACCGATGTGGCAGCGTCCAACGGCGTCATCCACATCATCGATTCCGTTATGCTCCCCCCACAGAGCTAGTCGAGAGACAGTTCTTTGGGAGTGCCGAGGCGGTCTGTTCGCAGGCTGCCTCGGTCAACTCTGGACCAAAGGATCCAGCTCATGCGCATCGCAATCATCGGCACGGGAGTCTCGGGGCTCGTCACTGCCCACCTTCTCCAAGACCGCCACGACATCACCGTGTTCGAGGCACGGGAGCGGATCGGTGGTCACGTGAACACGATCGAGATCGAAGAGCGCAGCGGTCGACTGCGCTCCGTCGACACCGGGTTCATCGTCTACAACGAGACGAACTACCCTCTCTTCACCAAGCTGATGAGTGACCTCGGGGTCGCCACACAGCCATCGAACATGAGCTTCGGTGTCCGGAGTGACGCGGCGCGCCTGGAGTACAGCAGCGCCAGCCTCACCACACTATTCGCGCAGCGAAGGAATCTCTTCAACCCGGGCTACATCCGGATGCTACGAGACATTCTTCGTTTCAATCGTGACGCAGCGCCTGCCATTCTTAACGGCGCGGCAGCGCTCACCCTCGGCGAATACATCGAGACGACTGATCTGTCTCCCCGACTCGCTGAGCACTACCTCATGCCCATGGGATCGGCTCTTTGGTCCATCCCTGGAGGTCGAGTCCTGGAGATGCCAGTGGAGTTCTTCGTCCGCTTCTTCGAAAATCATGGCATGCTCACGGTGAACAATCAGCCGGAGTGGCGTGTGATCGAAGGCGGATCCGCCCGGTACGTGGAAGCCCTCGCTACCCCGTTCAGGGACCGCGTCCGCACGTCGACACCGGTGCGTCGCGTCGAACGGCACCACGCGCACGTGACCGTGGACGGTGAGGCATTCGATCACGTCGTCTTCGCCTGCCATTCGGACCAGGCTCTCTCGATCCTGGCTGATCCGAACCGCGCCGAGCGCGAAGTCTTGGCTGCGCTCCCATTCCAGGAGAACGACGTGGTGCTCCATACTGACACTTCGGTGTTGCCACGGAGCAAGCGCGCGTGGGCATCTTGGAACTACAAGGTCGGGGCAGACCCTGAGGCGCCCGCAACGGTCACCTATAACATGAACAAGCTCCAGACTCTCGACGCGGACCCGACCTATTGCGTCACCCTGAACGACACCGAGTCGATCGACCCGGAGACCATCCTCTACCGGACGCAGCTGAGCCACCCGATGTACACGCTAGAAGGTATGGCTGCCCAGAAGCGTCACGAGGAGATCAGCGGCCACGGCCACACCCACTACTGCGGTGCCTACTGGGGATTCGGCTTCCACGAGGACGGCGTCCGGAGCGCGGCAACGGTCGCGAAGCGGTTCGGGGGGGCTCTGTGAAGAGCTGCATCTACGAAGGAACGGTCCGGCACAGGCGCTTCGGTCCAGTCCCGCACGAGTTCACCTATCCGCTCTTCATGATGTACCTCGACCTCGAGGAGTTACCGACGCTCTTCTCCGACCGTTTGCTCTGGTCCGCTGACGCCCCCGCTCCCGCATGGTTCCGTGCGGGTGACTATCTCGGCCAAGGTGAGACCGACCTTCGAGACGCGGTTGTTTCCGAAGCCGAGCGACTCACAGGGCGACGTCCCAAAGGGCCGATCCGCATGCTCACGCACCTGCGTTATCTCGGCTTCGCCATGAACCCCGTGACCTTTTACTACTGCTTTAATGAGGACGGTGAGAGTCTCGACGTCATCCTCACCGAGATCACGAACACACCCTGGAAGGAGCGCCACGTCTACGCCCTCCAGGCGGACGAAGAAAGCGGCTCACCGGCCCGCCGACCCCATCGCTTCGCCAAGGCGTTTCACATCTCGCCTTTCATGCCAATGGAGCAAGAGTACACGTGGCAACTCAACGAGCCGCGCACGGGACTCTTGGTACACATGGAGAGCAAGGAAGAGGACGCGAAGGTGTTCGACGCCACGCTCCGACTCCGCCGCAAGGAGATGTCAGGAAGATCTCTCGCCACCGTATTGACCCGCTATCCACTGATGACCCTACGCATCTCCTCAGGCATCTACTGGCAAGCTCTTAAGCTGCGCCTCAAGCGTCTTCCCTACTTCCACCACCCCGGCCAGGTAGCAGTATGAGCACTCTCGATCGTATAGCGGAACGTGCCGTCCGCATGAGCCTCAGGCGGCTTAAGCACGGGCGTCTGGCGCTGACACACGGCGGCACAACCAGCCACTTCGGGAGAGGCCACACTCCCTCCGCTTCTATCCAAGTGACGGACCCGTTCTTCTTTCGCTCGCTCACGTTCGGCGGCCACATCGGCGCTGCGGAGTCCTATGTCCGTGGCGAGTGGGTAACGGATGATCTGCCCGCGCTCATGCGCCTCTTCGCAGCCAATCGCGATGCGCTCGATGGACTTGAGACGGGGTGGGCCCGTCTGTCCCAGCCCTTCCTAGCCATGCTGCGTGTGTGGAATCGCAACACACGAAGCGGAAGTTCCAGAAACATCTGCGCGCACTACGATCTGGGAAACGACTTCTTCCGGACCTTCCTCGACGAGACGATCACCTACTCGTGCGGGATCTTTAGTGACGATCGGACGTCGATGCGCGACGCTTCGATTGAGAAGTACGACCGGATCTGCAAGAAATTGGAACTCACCTCCGACGACCACGTGATCGAGATCGGGTCCGGCTGGGGTGGTTTCGCGATCCATGCGGCCAGCATCTACGGCTGCCGAGTGACGACCACCACCATTTCTGTCGAGCAGCATCGTTTCGCTTCACGTCTTATCGCCGAGGCGGGCCTATCGGATCGGGTGGACGTACTCCTGAAAGACTACAGGGACCTCGAGGGCACCTACGACAAGCTGGTCTCTATAGAAATGGTCGAAGCGGTCGGCCATCAGTTCCTCGACGACTACTTCCAGAAGTGTGCCGACCTCCTCGCGCCCCACGGGCGGGCAGCCATTCAGGCCATCACGGTTCGGGACGACTGGTACGACCCGAAGCAGCGACAAATCGACTTCATCAAGCGGTACATCTTCCCCGGGAGCTTTATCCCTTCCGTTTCAGCGTTGAGCAGTGCTGCCGGGAAGACAGATATGCGGATCGTACACTTCGAGGACCAAACTCCGCACTACGCTGAGACACTTCGTCGCTGGCGGGCCGCGTTCATGGAGAACTGGCCCGAGATCCGTGCGCTGGGCTTCGACGCACAATTCCGCCGCCTCTGGGACTTCTACTTCTGCTACTGCGAAGGTGGATTTGACGAGGCGATCCTCGGTTGCGCTCAGATCGTTTGGGCCAAGCCGGCGTCCAAAGGTGTGATCGACACACGTCTACATGAGCGAATCGAGGCGGTCGCATGAACACCATCGTCCTCCTCGGTTGGTCGATCCTCGCGGTCGCTCTTTCAGGGCTCTGGCTTCGTCAGTTGAAAACGAAGAACGCGACGAGCGTCGACGTCGCCTGGTCGGCTGGCCTTGCCTTCCTCGCCCTGCTCTACCCTTGGTTCGGCGACGGCGACATCTGGCGCAGAGTTCTCGTCTCCGCGCTTGGAGCCGTGTGGGCGTTTCGGCTTGCCTGGTACCTGCTGACCGACCGGGTTCTGAAGCACACAGATGAGGACGGCCGATACAAAGCGATGCGCGCCGAGCTCGGTCCGCGAGCGCCCCTGGTGTTCTTTCTCTTCTATCAGGGTCAGGCGGCAGTCGCGGTGCTCTTCTCCCTACCCATGCTCGCCGCCATGCAGGGCCCCTCACTCGGCCCATTCGCAGTCCTCGGTATTGTCGTGTGGATTGGGGCCGTCACCGGCGAAAGCATTGCCGACGCCCAACTGGCTCGTTTTCGGGCGGATCCGGCGAACAAAGGCCTAGCTTGCCGCGACGGCCTTTGGTGGTATTCCCGACACCCGAACTACTTCTTCGAGTGGGTCCATTGGTGGGCCTACGTACTCATCGCCGAGGGTGCAGCACTCACCTGGCTCGGCCCAGTCATGATGCTAGTCTTCCTCTTTCGTATCACAGGAATCCCACACACCGAGAGGCAGGCGCTGCGGAGCCGCGGTGACGCCTATCGGCACTATCAGGAGACAACCAGCGTGTTCTTCCCCTGGCCACCCAAGGAACTCTCATGATGGGTGAATTCGGTATCGAGCTGGCCGAGCGAGGACTGGTTCCTCTGCCCGGCCTGAGAATGGGGGTGCGAGGGCTCGTGAGGCAGCGCCTCCGCGACGCCACGACCGGGCCGGACGTGGCCACCTTCGCTGCGATGTTGGCGGAGAGTCCGCTCGCACTCGCCCCCGACAAGGCGAACGAGCAACACTACGAAGTTCCGTCTGAATTCTTCGAACTGGCCCTCGGACCCCGCCTGAAGTACAGCGGTGCTTACTGGCCTCCAGGTGTGAGCACGCTCGAAGAGGCCGAGACCGCGATGCTCGAGCGCACCTGTGATCGAGCCCAGCTCTACGACGGGCAGGACATCCTCGAGTTGGGCTGTGGGTGGGGGTCGCTGACGCTCTATATGGCGGAGGCATTCCCGAACAGCCGTATCACGGCGGTATCGAACTCCGCCCCGCAGCGGCGTTTCATCGAGGCGCGCGCTCCGAAGAACGTACGCGTCATTACAGCCGACATGAACGATCTCTCACTCGCTCAGAGCTTTGATCGTGTCGTGAGCGTCGAGATGTTCGAGCACATGCGGAACTACCGCGAGCTCCTTCGTAGGGTCCACGGATGGCTGCGCCCCGACGGGCGCCTTTTTGTCCACATCTTCTGCCACAAAACATTTGCCTACCCTTACGATTCCGAGGGCTCTGACAACTGGATGGGCCGCTACTTCTTCACGGGTGGCATCATGCCCTCCTTCGACTTCTTCTCCCACTTCGAAGAAGACTTAGCCGTCGAAGTCGACTGGCAGCTCGACGGCACCCACTACGCGCGGACCGCACGGGCCTGGCGAGAGAATATCGAACGGCAGCGCGACGAGGTCATCGCCGTGTTCCGCGGCTCCTATGGTGGCGACGCGGAACGTTGGTTCCAGCGCTGGCGCCTGTTCTTTCTGGCGTGCGAGGAGCTGTTTGGCTTCCGCAAGGGCTCGGAGTGGATCGTGGGGCACTACCGTCTGGCTCCGGTGCAGCCGTGATTAGGCTCTATCTGTTCACCGCAGGTGTCCTGCTCAGCGCCGAAGCTCTTTGGTTGGGCCTCTTCGCCGGGAAGCTATTCCGAAAAGAAGTAGGCCACCTCGTTCGGCCCGACTTCAGCCTCGGTCCAGCCGCGGTCTTCTACATGATCTACGTGGCAGGAATTCTGGTGTTCGCCGTGCTCCCGGGCATCGAAGCACGACAGCTCCACCGCAGCGTCGCGCTCGGTGCGTTCCTCGGGATGGTGGCTTACTCGACCTTCGACCTTACCTCGATGGCGGTGTTCAAGGGCTTCCCTCTCCGCCTGGCCCTCGTGGACATCGCGTGGGGAACGTGTGTTACGGCGGCCGTCTCGGCTGCCGGGTATGGAATCGGCCGTTATCTGGGATTGGGAGACTGACATGCCCACCACCGATACCCTACTCTCGCTCGCGGAGATCTCCGCGGCATTCGCCGGCTTCGCTGCGCTCGTCAGCGCCCTAAAACGCAACTCGGACCACGCCGGCGAGGCAATCCATGATCTCCTCCGCTTGAGGCTGGTCATTTCCAGTGCCGTCGCTGGAGTTGTCGCCGCCCTGCTTCCGGTGGGGTTGGCTGGGTTCGGGATCGACAGTTCGCTGCTCTGGAGGCTCGCCGCTGGCGCCTTCCTCGTTTTCGACAACGGCGTCATCATCTCGTTTGCGCGCGCATACAGTCCGGTAAAAAGGGTCATCGAGCCAGACCAACTCGCAGTGTCGGTCGTATCGATACTCGAATTGGTCGAGCAATCGTGCCTCATCGTGGTTTTGGCGGGTCTGTCGACCGACAATGCGCCGGCTTTGTACGTTACGGCGTTGATCGCCAACATCAGCCAAGCTGGCTTCATCTTCGTGCGGTTCGTGGGCTCCACGTTCAGCCATGAGCAACAGCTCGACGACCACTAGCGTGAGCGTGGGACGCAGATCGGGGCTCGGGCCGAGGGGAGATCTCCTAAGGCAAATCGCAGGCGTACTGACCTTCGCCGTGGTGCTTTGGCTGAACAGCCTTGCCGGGGCCGGAGGCCTGAGCGGAGATTCCATCGGCGTGATCGCCAACCGGTATAGCTCCGCTTTTCTGCCGGCCGACTACGTCTTCGGTATCTGGGGGCTCATTTATCTCGGCCTCTTCGCCTTCACAGTATTCCAGGCGCTTCCTAGGCAACGCACGAATCCGCTGCTTCGTCGCCTCGGCTGGCTTTGGCCGGCAAACGGACTTCTCAACATCGCGTGGATCGTGACCTTCTCCTTCAGTCGATTCGGCGCGGCCATGATCGTCATGCTGATCCTGCTCAGCTCACTGGTTGCGATCCATGTCAGGGTCGGAATTGAGGATGACCTGGGGTGGAAAGAGCGCGCCTTCATCGCAGCTCCCTTCGCGATCTATCTCGCCTGGATCTCCGTGGCGTTCGTAGCCAACAGCTTCCAATACGTGACATATCTCGACCTGGACGTCAGCCTCGGAAACGGTCCGGCGTGGTCGGCGGCCATGATGCTGGCCACTACGGCGTTGGCCGCATTCATGGCTTGGCGAAGACGGGTATGGCTTTACCCAATAGTCGTCGCGTGGGCGCTCGCCGGGATCGCCGTGCGCTTCGCAGAGACTGGGATGCTTGTCGGGACCGCATGGGCCATGGTCATTATCGGACTCGGGTCCCTCGCCATCAGTCGGCGCAAAGGGAACCGAGCGTGGGCATGAGACATCATCGACTCGAACGCGCGCAGGTTGTCGCCGGTGAATTGGCGGACGTCTTCGCGTTCTTCAGGGACCCGAGTAATCTCGAGGCGATCACACCCCCTTGGCTTCGCTTTGAGGTCCGGTCATCTACTTCGGTTAGGGTGCGACAGGGCACGAAAATCACGTACGGGCTCAGATGGCAAATCTTTCCGCTGACCTGGAAGTCTCGGATCGCCGAATACGAAGAGGGCAGGTTGTTCGCCGATGAGATGCTGAGTGGACCCTATGAGCGATGGTATCATCGGCATCTCTTCTCTGAGGTCAGCGGGGGCGTGAAAGTCACCGACATCGTAGAGTACAGGCTCCCCTTTGGTCCGCTCGGCCGGCTCGTCCATTTCGCGACGGTTCGCGGGCAACTGGAGGCCATCTTCGATTATCGACGCGATGCGATCGCTCGACTCTTCGCTCCTCTGGATTCATAAAGTAAGTGCGACAGATGGTGCGACCGGCCGACTGAACTAGGAGTGACTCATGAGGACCTACCACCAGTTCACCTCTGTAGAGCGACATGCGCTCGCGACCCTGAAGAGGCAATGACTCGGGCCAACGGCGATCGCTCGGGCCTTGGGCCGGCATCGCGGCACGATCTATCGAGAGATCAAGCGCAATCAGGCGCCACCGTGCTCGGTACCGCACAAGCACTATCTGCTCACGCTCGTCGACCGTAAGACAGGCTTCACCATCATGGGCAAACTCATCGCTCGAACCGTCGAGGCTACGCACTGGGGAAATTCGCGCTCACGGAGAACGCGGCTGCGCGGGTCCTCGCACCAGCTATGCTGGCTTGGTCGGTCGGCTTACTACAGGCGGTCATTCGGATCATCCAGCACGGGCTAGGCCAAGGGTCGAGCTTTAGCCATTCAGTGAGAGGCGCCATATAACGACTCAGTGCCTTGCCCGGGGCTCACTGGCTGCCACGCATCCCTGCACGGACTGGCACTCGCGAGACCCTTTTACACGGGTGGACTGCGAGCTAGCGTTGGGAGATCCATTCAGCCTGCCGCGCGAACCCGGAGCCTCTCTTGGCCACCGAAGTCATACTCTCCGAGGCTTCGTTCAATCGAAGTGTCAGAACCTACTGGCTCCTCTCAGGCACGATCCTCTGCGTGATCACTGTCGTAGGAATCTTGCTGCTCCCCTTCTGGCTGCTGCTGGGCCACTTCTTCGCCGAGCGTTATCTCCAGCACATGAGTTGCGTTCTAACGGATCGGTCGCTGAAGGTGAGCAAGGGACTTCTGGTACGGCAGGAGAAGACTGTCCCTCTGGACAAGATTACCGACCTCGCGCTGATCGAGGGTCCCATCATGCGGTATCTCGACCTCCAGGCCGTGAAGGTGGAGACCGCCGGAGGCTCGGCTCCGGGTTCGTTTATCACGCTAGTCGGGATAGTCGGAGCTCGCGACTTCCGGGACAAAGTCCTTCAGCAACGTGACGTCGTGGCCAGGGGCGGTTCTGCGTCGCCTGTTCAAGCGGCGGCACCAACTCAGGTTTCTGGCGACCCAGTTCTCGTCGAGATTCGTGACGCCCTGCTGAGGATTGAAGAACGACTGCCCGGCTCTGCGCCGTCAGGCGACTCGAGTGGTTAGCTCCGAAAGGTCCTTCGGGCCACCTTGATCGCCATGCACTCCCGCGTGTGTTCATCGATCACCGTAAGCAGTTTGAGCGGCCGACCGTCATGTGTCCGAGTGCTCACGAAGTCATACGACCATACGTGCTGAGCATACAGCGGTCGAAGCCGGATACACGATCCGTCATTGAGCCACAAACGGCCCCGCTTCGGCTGACGGACATGCACCACACACCGGCGTCTGCGTTCGGGGCTCAGAAGTTTCCCTTGGCTGCTTCCTCCAGGATCAACTTGTCCAGCGTTAGGTTCGCCACCGCTCGCTTCAGCTGCGCGTTCTCTCGCTGCAGATCCTTGAACTCACGTGCCTGGTCCACCTTCATCCCCCCGAACTCCTTCCTCCACCGGTAGTACGTCTGCTCGCTGATCCCGAGCTCCCGGCTCACCTCACCCACCGTCTCGCCGTTCGCCAGACCGACCTCGGCCTCCCGCAATGCCGTGATGATCTGCTCCGGCGTGTGCCTTCTCCTGCTCATCGCTGACCTCTTCTCTGAAGCTGCGACCAGCCTCGGATCCTAACATCCGCGCTGGTCTCGTTTCAGGGGGTCACGCCAGTGCCTCCTTACCGCTTAGCTGCTGTTGTGCTTCATACTTGATGTCACAGAGCCGGCTCTCAGGAAGCCAGCTCCTGTTGGACCAAAGCATATAGACCGTCGATTAGCCTCGACACTTCTCGATTGCGGGCCAAAACTCTAGCCACCATCTCGCGGCGCTCAATGAGGAGGTTCCGGAAGACGTCGTCCTCCACCAGTGCGTCGAGGGACGGACGAGACAGAGTCCGAGCACCACCGGTTCCGATCCCTTCGAACGTGAGTTCACCCGGACGGAATTGTACCAGCTCACCCAGAGACACCGCGTCCAACGGAACCCGACGTGAGAGATAGGGGGCGAACCGGTCCGCGACGAACTCCCGAGTCGTCTGCTCAGTCAACGCGTTCTTGTCCAGTGCCTGCGCGTAGGTCAGAAGGCCCGCTCGGATGGCGTCGGACCGCAGCAACTGCAGTCTCCCCGAGGAAACCAAGTCGTCAAACACGGAACGAACCGGCGTAAACTGGCGCGTGGTGCGAGCTCGGCCCAGTGTAGCTCTCGTAGAGTCTATCGGCGGCGGCGGGGCGCCATCAGAGCTCCTGATGATGCGCTCAAGCCCCCATTCGAGTTCTTCTCGGGCCGCCAGGTCTGAGTCCAACTCAAGGCGGCTGGCCTCAAGTTCGACGACTAACCCAACCAGGTACTCTCGCTCTAGACGGAGCTCACCCCGCTCCTGCCACCATGCGTCAACGGCAAACGCGAGGAGGATACTCAGCGAGATGACCGCGCTCTCGGCGAGCAGTCGGTTCAACTGCGGCTTATTGGTCAAGTCGTTCCTTCCTTACCTCAGAGGCTTCCTAACGTCTCGCAATTCTGCTGCACGGCCATCCTGCAAACAAGGATTAGGAGCCGATAGGCGAGTGGCCCGTTACCGACTAGGCAACCCGTGTCAGTAGCAATCGCTTGTCAGGAAAGCCTCGGGATCGAGCCTCCAGGTCATCTCTCGCTCAGTGCCTTCGCGATCGCAGCCTCAGCCAACGGGACCATCAGCCGGTAGCCCGACTCGTTGGGATGCACTCCGTCCGGCGACAACTCCGGCCCCAGACCTAGACGTTCGTCCGCCATCGCAGTGTGGTAGTCGTGATAGCCCGCCACGTGAACAGGACGAAATTGCGGCACGACGTTGAGGAGTACGGCGCGGCTTCCCCAGCCGCATCAGTACTTCCCGCCGCATGCACCTCGTAACCGCTCCGCGTGAGCATGGACGAAACGGACTTCAGTACCATCGCGGTGTCGTCGACGACCACGATCACGGCAGGGGAATCCGGATTGAGTGCAAGACGGTCTGGAGTATCACTTACGAGCCCGCCGACGGACTCGGGCACCCTTGCCAATGACCGTCGTCCCACGATCCACTTCACTGGTGATGTCGATGGTCCCCCTGGCCTGTTTCAACAGCGCATAAACCGATGAGAGGCCAAGCCCTGTCCCCTCTCCAATTGGCTTCGTCGTGAAGAACGGATCGAACACCTGCTTGAGACTGTCCGAATCTATTCCGACACCCTCATCCGTAACGCGCACGACAACTCCTGGGGCGCAGTTTCCGGCTCCAGAACATCTGTACCTTCGCACCCCATGGTCAGACATGGCGCACGCCATGAGCGTCAAATGCTGGACGTACAAGGCAGGGTGATTCGGCTCATGTGGGGACTCCTCAGTCGGAGACCCTAGAGTGACGACACATGTCTGTCCGAATATTTCCGTCGCCGTCAGACCCGCTTCGGCACTTGAGTGTCACCCGGCCGGGAGGCCCGTGTCGGTAGCAACCGCTTGTTCGGCTTCCAGCGGTCCTAGCCAATCGTTCTCAGTAGAGACTCCTCAGCGAGCTCGAACAATCGGTGGACGTCAGCAAGTGTGGTGCGTGGATCGTTGTTGAAGTTCATGAGTCGATGGTCCACGACCCGGTCAGGCCACTCCGCCCCGATCACGCGCCGCACAGCCTGCATGGCCGGCTGGCGGTGTTGGTAGCGTCCCATAGCTCCAGCAGTAGCCCGAGCGAGTGCGCAATAGAGGCTGATAAGGGATGTATCGTTCTCACAATTTCGGTCATCCTCACGATCCCAACGCGCTTCTTCGTTCAGCAAGTCACGGGCTGTAATGAAAATGTCGAGATCGGTCTGCGAGGGAGGCGCCTCGATGCCTTCGTCCCAAGCGAGTCGCAGGCCTTGGTCGGAGACTGAGAGCTCGCCGAGCACATGCCAAAGGCCGGTCCGGACGATAAGCCGGGGGCCTGACGAGTATTGGTAGGTGGCGATCTCAACGGGAGTCGATCCAGTCGCACCCTCCACGGTTCCCACCCAGAGTGCGTCGCTAGCATCCGCAGGTCGCGACAGTTCGATCCGGCGTGTCACGGTCGAGAATTTACAGCTGCCGGCGAACGATCCGGTGTCCCCTGCCGACAGACTACAGGAGACAGATTGACTCGAGCCAGATGCCGGAAAGACACACAACATCGGCAGTACTAGGGCGCCCCTCGCCACCCAATGCGTGAAGTCTCTCCTCATAGTGCAACGCGTCCTCCGCTGGATGCCTGATGTCTCGTGGTTTGCTGCACGGCCAGCCCGTCCACAAGCGCGTAGCGGTGCCTACCCCTTCTCCAGGGGCGGCCCCACTCGCTTGTTGAGCGGAGTCTCGCTCGTGGGCTACCGACGTTCGACTCCCGCCAAGAATTCGTTCACGGCGGCATTGAACAACTCGGGTTGATCGACATTGCTCACGTGCCCAGCGTCCGGGATAACCCTTACGATGGACCCGGGTACCATGGCCTGAAACTCCCGGACCGTCTCTGGTCGGGCCTCATCATATTCGCCGACCAGGAACAGAACCGGCAGGGTTAGCTCCGGAAGCCGGTCAATTCGATCGTAGTCTCGTAGAGTGCCAGTCGAGACGAACTCCGAAGGACCCCACATGTACTCGTACAACCCTGAGTTTCCTGGTGGCCTGAGCGCGCACTCTTGAATACCCGCGTATGCATCGGGATTCCGGATGCCGAACTGACCCATGAACTCTGTGTTCGCTGCCTCAAAGGCTGCAGTCGCGAAATCTCCAGAATCCACGGCAGCACGGACCGCGGCCTGAGCCTCAACCGAGAGTTCCGCCACCAGGTCATTCGCATCTCGAAGCCAACGATCCGTTCCGACCAGTGGGCCCACTAGAGTGACTGACAGCACTCCGGTTGGTGAGGCCGTGAGCAGGTATTCCAAGGCGACGGTGGCACCCCAAGAATGACCCAAAATATGAAGCTCCTCCAACCCGAGTTCGGCGCGAAGAGCTGTAACCTCCTCAACGAACCTCGAAAGAACCGCGTAGCGCTCCAAGTCGGTTATCCGCTCTGAGTGACCTGTCCCCAATTGGTCGTACATGATGACCGGCCGTTCCTCGGCCATGCCAGTCAACGTCGAGGGATAGATGCAACTGGAACTCCCCGGACCGCCGTGAATGACCAGCACAGGCACCCCGGCTCCGTCGCCCATGACGCGGAATGCGATTCGTCCACCCGTGACGTCGACGAACCCATCGTCGGGCAACCCTGCGGGTGGGCCACAGCCAGCCGAGTACAGGGCGACCGCAAGGAACGTCCCACACGCAGCAAATTTTCTTCGATGCTTCAATATGCCTCCTGACTGAGCCGAACGTCTTTCGATTCTGCTGCACGGGCGACCTCGTGACAAAGCACAAGAGCCACCGGACCTGCCGCCTACGCAACCCGTGTCAGTAACAATCGCTCGTCACATAGCGCGGTTACCCCGTCACGCGCTCTGCGATTTTTTCGGGAACTGTACCGGCGCACCCGAATGGCTGTCGGGATCTGACCCAATAGTCTGAGCCCGCGGCTCAGGGGACGCTCCAATAGGCCGGCACGGCATCCCCCTGACACGCGCTGTTCGTGATGTCTGGCCCCGATCGAACAACGTGCATCCGCCCGAATTCCTCCATGCAAAAAGTTTCCTGATTGCAAAAGGTTGGTGGCTCTGGGCCGGACTCTTACTTGCCCGCCACCGGGCCCACTCGGATGTTGCACACCCTCGCGATCGCCTTGAAGGCACTCTGCGTAGTGATGTGGACCCGCCCGACGCCCGTCCCACCCTGCATCTGTCCTGTCTGTCGGCTCTGTCCACCGTGTCCCCATACCACCGCATCTCATGTCCAACCTCGCTCCAAAGCCGCTCCGGCCCACGACTCCGATGACCTGCAAGGTCGTGTCCGCCGCTCTCCTGGGGGTGATCTTCTCGTCTCCACTGCTTGCGCAGGATCTTCGTCCGATCGAGCCGGCCGACATGTTTCTGACTCGCTCGGTAGGAGCGCCAGTGGTCAGCCCGGAGGGCGACTGGATTGCATATACGGTCTCGCGCACATCGCTCGAAGAGGAGCGGTCGTTCACTCGCATTTTCATGTCGCCCTCAACAGGGGGAGAAGCGGTCGGGCTGACGGCTCCGGGGAAATCAGCGGGCTCGCCGGGCTGGAGCCCGGATGGTCGCTACTTCTCCTTCACCGCATCTCGCGACAAGGTTGAGACGCAGGTCTGGGCGCTCGACCGACGGGGTGGTGAAGGCTTCCCGCTCACCGATGTCTCACAAGGCATCTCAGGCTACCGCTGGTCTCCGGACGGCACCCGGCTGTTGCTCACGGTGCGCGATGAGGAAGAGGAAAAGGAAAGCACGAAGGAGAACGCACCCCAGGAGCCGTGGGTGATTGACCGCCTGCAGTTCAAGCGCGACAACACAGGGTATCTCACAGGCAACCGGCACACACACCTGTACGTCTACGACCTCGAGACCAAAACCCTGCGGCAACTCACTACCGGGCGCTGGGATGAATCTCTGGGTGTCTGGAGCCCCGACGGCACCCAAATCGCGTTCACCTCTAACCGGACGGACGAGCCGGACGAAAATGAAAACTCCGACGTGTGGACCGTGTCGGCGGATCTTTCTGAACCAACGGATTCGCCGACCCGGGTGACGACCAATCTGGGCTCGGACGGATCTCCGGCGTGGAGCCCCGATGGGCGTTGGCTCACCTACACGACCGGCGTTCGTCCCGACCTGATCTGGTACGCAACCACGCACCTCGCGGTGATCCCTTCAGACGGCGGTGAGGCTCGATTGCTGACGACTGCGCTCGACCGGAACGTGAGCCAGCCCCGCTTCTCCGCGAACGGCGAATGGATCTGGTTTCGACTCGAGGACTCGGGAGAAAATCACATCGCCCGGATCCGACCCGACGGGTCAGGCCTGGAGCGACCGATCTCGGGCCCTCTCAGCGCGGGTGCGTTCGACTGGGCGGGTGAGACCTTCGCCGCATCCGTCAGCTATCTGGACCGGCCTGGGGAAATCTATCGAGCCGCCACCCTGGGCTCCGGGGACTGGATCTCTGACACGGCGCCCGGTGAGACCGCGGCGCTGGATCCAGTGACCACGCACAATTCAGATTTTCTTTCCACGGTCCGCATCGCGCAGACCCGCACCATTCAGTTTCGGTCCGCAGACGGAACCGAAGTCGAGGGCTTCGTGACCTTTCCCCCGGACTTCGCCGAAGGACGCCGGTACCCGACCCTGTTACGCATCCACGGCGGTCCGGTATCGCAGTACAGCCATGCATTCCAGTTCGAATCTCAGCTCTTCGCGTCCAAGGGCTACCTGGTTGTCCGCGTAAATCCGCGCGGCTCGTCCGGATACGGCCAGGACTTCTCGGCCCAGCTATGGGCGAACTGGGGCACGCCAGACTTCCAGGACGTGATGGCCGGCGTGGACTACGTGATCTCCGAGGGCTGGGCAGATCCGGATCGCCTCGGCGTGGGCGGGTGGTCGTACGGCGGGATCCTCACGAATTACGTGATCACCCAGACCGATCGCTTCCAAGGCGCAATCACGGGTGCGAGCGAGGTGCTTTACATCTCCAACTACGGGCACGATCACTACCAGCGGCAGTGGGAGGCAGAACTGGGGCTGCCATGGGAAGACGACAACCGTGACAACTGGGAGCGACTGAGTCCGTTCAACCGGGTCGAGGACATCGAGACCCCGACCCTGGTCATGGGGGGTGAGGACGACTGGAACGTCCCCATCCTGAACTCCGAGCAGTTATACCAGGCGCTACGCCGGCGTGGAATCGAGACACAGCTCGTCGTGTATCCGGGACAGAGTCATGGGATCCGCGTGCCCTCGTACCAGGTCGACCGGTACGAACGCTACCTGGCCTGGTACGACACCCACGTTCGGGGCGCCGGCCGGCCAATCAGCGACTGACGGACCCGTCCCCTGGTCAGGCCATGACCCTAGCTTGCCGCACACAGCTTAGGAGGGCCAGAGCCGTTCACGCTTGAAGCGTGAGCATCGCCCCGAGACCCTCAGAGCCACGGCAATCGCTCTGGATGGGACAACCACGCTCGATATAGCTCTTCAATGAAGGGCCGAGGGGCTGGCTATGACGCGGCCAAAGACAGGCAAACGCTGCGACTTGGGTATCGCCCGGTATGCCACCCAACTCCTCCATGGCATTCTCGCGTTCAACTTCGAACCCCATACGCCACTCGTAGGGCGTTTGCGACGCTTCCATCGCTGGCGTGTTCGCCCGGCGGCCATAGCTTAGTCACACGATTTGAATTGAAATGTTTTCACCCATGAAACGAGGTGCTGCGATGTCGCAACGCATGCAACCCTTCGCTACCGCGGTCCTGGCGATCGCCTTGGTGTTGGCGGCTCCGTCCTTCGCGTCCGCTCAGGCAGACGGAATAAGGACGATCTCCCTGGAGATGTATCTCGATCTTGAGAGCGCATCCGACCCCCAGATCTCGCCCGATGGCTCGCAGGTCGTCTACACCCGTGGCTGGGTCGACAAGATGAACGATCGCCGCGAGTCGTCAGTCTGGATCATGAATGCCGACGGTTCGAGGGCTCGCTTCCTCGTCGACGGCTCCGGTCCAATCTGGTCTCCCGACGGGACTCGGATCGCCTATACCTCGGAAGGCGAGCCCGAAGGCAGCCAGATCTTCGTTCGCTGGATGGACGATGAAGGTGCTTCGAGCCAAATCACGCGACTGCAGAAGGCTCCTGGCGGAATCCGTTGGGCGCCCGACGGTAACACACTTTCGTTCACGATGACCATGGACGGAGAAGAGGCTTGGTCGGTGAGCCCTCCCGGCCGACCGGAGGGGTCGAACTGGACCGAACCACCGAAGGTCGTCACCCGGGCCGACTATCGTCAGGACCGTGTCGGATTCGTCGACGAAGGTTGGCGGCACATTTTCGTGGTTCCCGCAGAGGGTGGGACCGCACGGCAGCTCACGGACGGATACTGGAACCACTCGACAGGAGAATGGACGCCCGACGGAGCGGAGTTGGTGTTCTCGTCACTGCGTACCGAAGACTCCGAGCTCTCTTGGCGTCAGTCCGAGGTCTACGCGGTGAACGTCTCGAATGGCACGATCCGTCAGTTGACGACCCGGCATGGCCAGGACTCCGGTCCGATCCCGTCTCCGACGGGTGACCTGATCGCGTATCGCGGTGCCGACTTCCACACCGACACGTATCGGAATTCCGGCGTGTACGTCATGAACATGGATGGTTCGAATTCCCGCCTGATTTCGGGAGACTTCGATCGTTCCATCAATGGCATGCAGTGGGCCCACGATGGAAGCGGCCTGTACCTCACGGTCAGCGCTGAAGGGGACCGGAACATCCACTTCGTCTCGACGGGTGGTGGCGTGACTGCGCTGTCGTCGGGTAACCACATGTTCGCACTGAGTTCGTTCACAGCTGACGGACGAGCGGTCGGCACCCTCACCAGTCCACAGTTACCGTCCGACATCGTGTCTTTCAGTCTCTCCGACCCGAACCGTCGGACGCAGCTGACACACGTGAATGACGACGTGTTCGCTGGCGTGACATTCGGCGACGTCGAAGAGATCAAGTACGAGTCGGTCGATGGCTTCGAGATCGAGGGGTGGATCGTCAAGCCGCCGGACTTCGATCCGAGCCGCAAGTACCCGATGATGCTGTCGATCCACGGTGGACCGCACGGCATGTACAACGTCGGCTTCAACTTCGCCTGGCAGGAGCATGCGGCGAACGGATACGTAGTACTCTACACAAACCCCCGTGGCAGCTCCGGGTACGGAAGTGCGTTCGGTAACTCGATCAAGAACGCGTATCCGGGCAAAGACTACGACGACCTGATGAACGGAGTCGACTTGGTCATCGACCGTGGGTACATCGATGATGAGAACATGTTCGTCTATGGCTGCTCCGGTGGTGGCGTGCTTACGTCGTGGGTGGTTGGGCACACCGATCGTTTCGCAGCCGCTTCGGCAAACTGCCCCGTGATCAACTGGCTGTCTTTCGTGGGTACGACGGACGGCATCGGATGGTATCGGAACTTCGAGAATCTCCCCTGGGACGATCCGAGTGAGCACCTACGTCGCTCGCCGCTCATGTACGTGGGGAACGTCACGACTCCTACGATGCTCATGACGGGCGTCAACGACCTTCGTACGCCGATGCCTCAGACCGAGGAGTATTTCGCGGCGCTCAAGGTCATGGGTGTAGAGACGGCGATGGTTCGCTTCAACAACGAATGGCACGGTACGTCGAGTACACCGTCGAACTTCCTCCGTACCCAGCTCTTCCTGCGAGAGTGGTTCGCGAAGCACTCTCGCGGACGGGGCATCACGCAGGACTGAGTCAGTTTCGATCCGCAGTCGGATCCAAACGGGGGCTGGGTGGCATCGCCGCCCAGCCCCTTCGTTCGTTCAGTCGCTCTCGAGTGTCCTCACTCGGGGCAAGTAGCCCAACACGGCGGCCATTCCAATCACCGTGTCGGTCACGGCAAGCCAGAGTCTCTCCCCGAAGACCAGCCGCTGGACCGCGCCCCGATCGGCGTCGAGTGCAAGGCGAATTCCGATCTTAGGCTCTCGGAGTGATACCGCGTAGGCCCATCACTCCCTAGATACCCACCACAGCCAAGGTGAGGCCAGGCACTCCGAATCGACCGAGTAGCGTTCTGCCTTCGGCCAGATCAGTCACCGACACAGTTGCGAACGTCTCGCGATTCTGCTGCACGGAACAGCCTCGAGACAAGTGAAGCGTACCTGACAGGTAACCCGTGGCAGTAGCAATCTCTTGTTAGGCTCTGGCCCTGCAGGCCCGCACTCGTCACCCCCAGGTAGTGATTACCGACTCCGCTCAGGAGCGCCTCGAATCGCCCGACCTGGAGCCACGCCCTCCACCAACTCCCCACCACGGACCACACGCACGCCGTTGACCCACACATGTTCAATGCCAACGGACGTCTGAGCCGGCTCCAGATAGGTGGCTCGCTCTCTCACGATGGCGAGGTCGAACACGACGATGTCTGCATCCGCACCAGCGCTGAGACGACCTTTCCGACGCATCGCCGGTGACGCCTGCTGCAGCTGCACCGCAGCCATATAGCTGGTCTTCCGCATGGCTTCGACGAGAGAGAGGTCCCCCCACTCCCGTACATATTGACGAAGGAAGCGAGCATAGGTCCCTGCCCCGCGCGGATGTCCGCGTCCCTCGGGACTAATCGCTCCATCGCTCGCGACCATTACGATCGGACTCGTCAGGGCCTTACGTAGGGTCTCGGTGGGAATGAAATGCACGATGACACCATCGCGGTTGTCGTCGGAGCGATACCGGTGGAAGGTCTCCTCGGTGAGTCGCTCACCCGTGCTCACTAGCTCAATGTCGTCGTACCCAATCGACATCCGCTCCCTGAACCCCGGGTCAAATACCGACGACTCCAGACCGGTCGAGCCTGCCTCCCACGGATAGGCATCGGCCGACACGTCGACGCCGTGCGCGGCGGCCCCCTCGAGGAGATCCAGGACGAGATCAATGTCCCTTGGGGACGTCGAGTTCACGTGGGCTACGTGCGCTGAGGCGCCTGTCGCGGCGGCCGTCGCGATGACTTCGTGGATCGCCTTTACGCTGTTGATCGGGCGCTGGGGACCTAAATATCGGATGTGCAGGTGCGACGGGACGCCATATTGAGCCCCGAGCTCAAAGAGGCGAAAAACCTCCTCCTCCGTAGTGCTTGGCACATATTGAATCCCGAATCCGATCCCGAGCGCGCCCCCCAAGATCCCCTCACGGGCCAGCTCTACAATGCGCGTGACCTGCTCGGTAGTCGCAGGCACTTCACGCTCTCCCTCATCCCCCGAGGAGAGCCCCACTGCGCCCCGCAGGGCAGCGTGCCCCACGTTGGTCCCGTAGTTGAGCAGCATATCCTCCGACTCCAGCGAACGGTACAGGGCCTCGACATCGACAGGCCCGTTGTGCAATCCAAGCACGGTCGTCACGCCGTCCGTCACCTTGTAGAGCGCACTTGGCAGCCGAGCGGAACCGACCGACGTGAGCGGGTCGATGAACCCCGGGGCGACCACGAGACCGCGAGCATTGACTTCGCTTTCCCCAGATATGGAATCCGTGGTCACGACCGCAATCTGGCCACCGAGGATCCCAACGTTGGCGATTCCGTCGAACCCCGTCTCTGGGTCGATGACGCGGCCCCCGAGGATCGCGACGTCATAGCGGCTCACCTGCGCGTCTGTCGGGACGGGCGCAAACAAGAGTGCCGCAAGGACGGTCGAGAATAGAATCGATCGGATGTCCCACATTGAGCGTCTCCCTTTTTGAGCGTCGTCGAATGAATGCCTTCGCCTCTTCAAGAGTTCCCGGCCAACTCGATTCTCAACATGACGATCTGCACGGGGCCGCGCACCTTCACACAAGTTCGGCACACAGCCCCATTTTTCGCGACTGTGCGGCACGGCCTGCCTGCTAACAACCCGGAGACGTTACCTGACATATCCACCGCGAGCTCGTGCCAGCAGCAACCGATTGTTAGAAAGCTGACTCGACTAGCTGATGACTAACGGAAGCTCCCCAACTCTCGGACAGTCTCTTGATCGAGGCGTTGGAGCACCTCGATGAGCAACTGAACTGCCTCATCAAAATCCGACCGCTGTATGATGCCGGTATGAGAATGGAGATAGCGCGTGGGTACCGTGATGTTCACAGAAGGGCGGCCTGAGTCGAAGCGCTGGATCTCAGCGCCGTCCTCCCCGTACCCGGTCAGGACATCGGGCTGAAGGGAAATACCAGTTTCGTCGGCAATTCTGAACATGAAGTCACGGAACTTCCTGTTGGGGATCATGGAGCTATCCAGCAGGAACATTCCTGGCCCACCTCCGAGTCGCTCCTGAGCTTGGGTCGGGCCGATTCCCGGGAAGTCAGCCGCGACCCCGGCCTCAATCGAAATTCCGATTTCTGGCTGAGCGAGTGCGACGGCAGTTTGAGCACCCCGCAACCCGATCTCCTCCTGCGTAGTGGCCACCCAGACGACCTCCGCAGGGACTTGGATTCCTTCATCCCGGATCCGTCTAGCGGCAACCAGCATCACTGCGAGGCCCACCCGGTCATCCCACGCCTTCGCCGCGTAACGCTCGTTCGCCAGTACGGCGAAGTCACTGAGCGGAGCGATACCGTCTCCTGGTCTCACTCCCATCTCCTCGACTTCGTCTCTCGACGTCGCTCCCACATCCAGGAAAATCTCCTCCAACGCCCATACGCGCTCACGTTGAGCGGCTGGCGTGACGTGGACGGTCCGAATGCCGCTGATCCCCATCACTGGACCATCACTCCCCAGTATGGTCCACCGCTGGTCCGGAAGGGCCTGTCTGAGCCAGCCACCGAGAGCCTTCACCCGGATAAATCCATCTGGCGTGATGTACTGCACCATGAGCCCGACTTCGTCGAGATGCGCCGTGACCATGACCACAGGACCACCCGCCCCACCTGGAACCGTGGCGAGCACAGACCCTAGACCGTCAAACCGAATATCAGCGCCCAGGTCCTCAAACTCCCGGACAACAATCTCTCTAACGGATTCTTCAAAGGCTGACGGACCCGGTGCCTCTGTCAGCGTCCGCATCAGCTCGGCACTCGCATCGAGTGTCTGACTGGAGGCGGGGGCCGCCAAGAGCGAAGCTGCAAGCACAAACATCCAAGATCGATTCATCTGAGTTCCTCGGGGTGGCTCAACGTAGCAGCAGCCTTGTACCCTCTCGCGATTCTGCTGCGCGGCAACGCTATTTGACTGCGCGCAAACGCACGCGACCCGACAGTAACCCGTATCAGTCGCAACCGCTTGTTAGGCATCCGCTCCGCACCACGGACGGCTCCTTTAAAAGAAATGTGCTCTCGGCCATCTGGTCAGCAGTCACCCTTGACATCAGCAAACGGCGGCGTGCACCCTCGACCGAGCATCCGGCCATCGGATCGACGGCGAACAGGGCCACGGCCCCGACCACTTGACTGGCCAATGGCCGACTCCAATGATGCCCCCGCTGTCGAATGTCTCCGAACTATTCCCACCTGCACGAGAAGAGCGCCATGCAAAAACGAGAGATCAACCCGACCGACTGGCTACAGGGATTCAACATCAACCACGGCATCGAGGTGACCGGTGGGCAGCGTGTGCTCTACCTATCGGGCCAGACCTCAAACACGGCCGATGGCGCTCCGATGCACGCCGGTGATCTCGTCGCTCAATTTGGGCTGGCCTGGTCAAACCTCAAGGACGCGCTCGCGGCCGCCGACATGACGCCCTCGAACATTGTCCGTCTCAACATCTACACCACCGATGTCGACGCGTTTATGGCAGCCGCCGGCGAGCTTGTACCGATCTACGCCGAGGACGGATGCAAGCCGGCGTGCACGCTTCTCGGTGTCAGCCGGTTGTTCGAACCGGAGCTCATGATCGAGCTGGAAGCCACCGCCGTGGCATGACGCTTCGGCAGGAGCTCGATGCCACGACTGGCCCGTGCGTCTCGTCGGGCCTGAGTTGAAAAGCACCGCCGTTCATAGCGCCGGCGGGTGCTTTCAGACGCATAGCGACTTTGGAATTCTGCTGCACGGCCACATCTGACGACCGAGCGCATCGCGCACGACCCAACCTGTAACCCGTGTCAGTAGCAGTGACTCGTTAGGCAGCTGTTCTGCACCTAACTGTTTTCAGTAGGAGAGCAGTGCCCGAGGGGCGGTCGGACAGGCAGGTCTCACTGAGGCCAAGCTGATCTCCACGAGAGAGTAGATCGATGCTCCCACTCTGACAAAAGGCTTCTCAGCGTCTTCGTCTGCTCTACCATAGAGCCGACCAGACGGATATGCTGACGGCCACAAACTACACACAGCATTAAATAATGGAGGAAGATTCAATGGCAGTGATGGTCCTAATCGAGGTGCAGGCCAACGAGGGCACGGGCGACGAACTCGTCGCAACATTTAGGGCGATTCTTCCAGACACTCGGGCGTTTGACGGATTCCTCGACGGCGTGGTCCACCAGAACCAGGATGACAAGGACAATCTCGTCGTCGTCGAGCGGTGGGAAACGAAGGCCGCGTTCGAGAACTACCTGGGATGGCGTCAAGAGACCGGCGTACTCGATCAGTTGGTTGCCGCGTGCTCGGGACCACCGAGCATCAGATATTACGACATTACCGACGCTTAGGCGCATCTCCGCTGGCCTGTTCCGGCAAATAGGTCAGTCCACGGTCAGGCGACCGTAGCCGACCTATTTAGGATGTGAGAAGCTGCTTAACGACTGCGGAAATCTGCTGCGCGACTACAAGGCTTCCCACGGATCGCGAGGTGCAAGCCGAGTGACCCGGAACCCTCTACGCTTTCCCGCGACAGCAGCAATTTCTTGTTCGGCGGCACTCCGGTCGCTTGCACCCCGCCATAACGTCTGAGACCTTCGCGTCGCGACAAGATCACTTGACTCTACGAGAGGGCGCGCGGTAGGACAGCCATTCAAGCAAGTGCCTTGGGCGCGCGTCTTCGTGGAGGGCGCGGTCATCGTAGCGTCGATCCTGTTCGCCTTCGGTATCGAGGCCTGGTGGGCAGGGAAGCAGGCCAAGTCCGAGCAGCTTGAACTTCTTCAAGCGCTTGAGGCAGAGTTCGAGGCCGCCGGCGAGGAGTTGGGTCGAGCCGGGACGGTTCACGTCAACAGGCAGCGCGCCGCCGACCAGCTAATTCAGATCATGGAGGAGGGTCCGCCATTCCCTGAGCCTGACTCCGTTTGGGTTCTCGTGGAGGCCGCTCACAGGAGGACCACTACCGATCCACCGGGAGGGGTCCTCGCAAGCGCGCTCGGATCCGGAAGACTAGCTGATGTAGGCCAAGTCAAACTCCGATCGGCTCTCGCGGCGTGGCCGCGGAGCCTTCTCGACCATAACAATACCGAGGATAATACCCGCGGCTACATCAACAACGTGCTGTTGCCATGGTTCGCCGAGAACGCAGAGTATCCAAGGGCCGACGGTGCGATAGAATCCTGGAGCAGCGTGGCCGACTTCCTCATGCGGTCCAGGACCTATCGGGGTCACATCTGGAACATTCGCCTAAACACGGGAGCCGCTGTGTCCGAGAACGCGGCGCTCGTCGCTGAGGCTATGGGTATCCGGGAGCTATTGGCGGCGTCCATTCGGTAGGTGTCCAGCCACAAGTGCGACAGCCTGTGAAGGACGCTCAGGCGGCACGCTCCCAAGGGAGTGCCATCTAAAGGCTTTGGAATTCTGCGTCAGTTTGCAACCGCTAGTCCCAGCGCCCACCGTGCGATCCTGCGCTCAATCTTCCCGGGAACTCCACTACTTGTGTTGGATAGGACCACGATGTCGAGATCAGACTCTGGGTAGTGTGCCATCACGGTGCTGAAACCGTTGATGCCGCCGGTGTGGGCCACCCTGGAGTGCTCCTCGAGAGCGTCGACTCCTAGAGCGAAACCGTACCCGGTGGCTGAGCCATTATTCAACTGACCTGAGGTGGTCATGGCCTGGTAGCTGGCCTCAGATACCACCCGCCCGCTCCGCAGCGCCATGGTCCACGACAGTAGGTCCGGCACGGTGGAGCACAGCGCACCTGCTGCTCCCGGCGTGTTCATAGAGATGCTCCCGTCGTTGAGAAGCCCGTCCCCTCCCTGCTCATAGCCCTCCGCCCTACCGGGGATGATCTGGGCCTCATGGCAATAGGACGAACGCGACAAACCCAGCGGGCCGAAGAGGTGAGCGTCGAGGTAGTCGTCGTAGGACTCCCCACTCACCTCCTCGATGATCATACCGAGCAGATAGTACCCTGAGTTGTTGTACCGGTACTCCTCACCCGGGGCGAAGTCGAAGGGCTCGTCCTTGAATAGGGCGAGCATCTCGGTATGGGAGAGGTCCAAGAGGCCAGCCTTCCGCCAGAAGACATCTCCGAGGCTCGTGTAGCTCTTGATTCCGGACGTATGACCGAGCAGGTGGCGAATGCTCACCTCATGGCCTTGGGTGGGATAGTCCGGCAAGTGCAGCGTCAGCGGATCGTCGATAGCAATCTGACCCGCCTCGACCAACTGCATGACCGCCGCAGCGGTGAACTGCTTCGTGAGAGAACCGATCCGGTACACGGTCCCCGCGGTCATCGGCACGCTATTCTCGATGTCTGCGACGCCGTAGCCCTTCACCATGAGCAGGTCACCGCCGCGCTTCACCCCGATGGTCAAGCCAGCGACCGGCCCGTCGCGGAGCGTCGCTTCAGCGAGGGAGTCGATCCGTTCAACCAGTTCCCCACCCCACACGGGGGCCTGAGACTGCGCACAAGCTGGCAGAGTGGAGAACAGACAGCCCACGATGACAAGACGAAGCATAGATCTCGAAGTCCTACTCATCGGTCTCTCCTAATTGACATGGATGGAAGCACCTGATCGGAACCGACCCTCGGCCGTCATCCCATTTTAGCCACAGCTCGGTAGGCTTCCGGAATTCGTATCCGGCCAGGATGGAGGGTCGAGCCTCGTCGAGTGCAATACTCGGAAAGCGCTCAAGCAGAGCGGCGATGGCCGTCCGCATCTCGAATCGGGCCAGTGGGGCACCTAGACAAAAGTGCCGACCAGTTCCGAAGCCCACATGAGCGGATACGTCTCCACGATGTACGTCAAATGTATCTGGCTCCACGAACCGCTCCGGATCACGGTTCGCTGCTCCCAGCATGCACTGCACGACATCCCCCACCTGGATGGAAACCCCGCGTAACAGCACATCGCGTGTCACGTGTCTCGTGCACGATTGGACCGACGGCTGCCACCGCACGGACTCTTCGATAGCCGCATCGATCAGCGCTCCGTCCGCCTGCAGGTCGGCCACGACTTCGGGGTGCGAAAGCACACTCCACAGGGCGTTGCACAATTGCGCTTCCGTAGTCTCGATGCCCCCGAACATGATAATCAAGGAATTTGAGACGATCTCATCATCGGTTAGTCGATCATCCCAAAAGGCGAGACGCCTAATCAGTGAGTCGGGCGGGGTATCGTCGAGCGATTCAAGCACGGACCGCACGAGCGTAGCAAACTGCCCGGACGATACACGCCCTCGCAGTCGGACCTCGGGATCTCGGGCGAAGTTCGCGAGAGCGCCGGCGAAGTCGTCGTACCAACCGGCGATGCTGGGCACGTCCTCGAGCGGTAGGCCAAGAATTTCGGTGACGGTCTCAACCGCTAGCGGCCTAGCGAGCCTTGAACGCAACTCAACCTCACCATCGGCTGCGAATTCTTCAATGATTCGCGACACCCGATCGTCCACGCTCACACCGACTGTGTCTGCCAAGTCCTTCGGACGAAACATCGGCATGCACTGTTTCTTATGTCTCACCTGCTCCGGACCGTCGAGCGTCATCATATGTCGGCCGAACATATCACGGATGATCGACTCCTCCGTGTCGACGGTGTAGGTATCGAAGTCGCCAAGCACGCTCAACACATCGTCGTAGCGCGTCACGAACCACATTCCCGTCTCCGGCACCCAGCTGACGGGTTCGTGCTCTCGCAATTCCGCGAGGATGGGGTAGGGATCAGCGCTCAAACCGGCCATCGTGACGCGCGCTCCGCGTGGAAATCGGGCCGCCTTCCTCTCAAAATCTGACATGCACCGGTCCCGTACAGACAAAGTCTGAGTGATCGATTCGCTATCGCCCTACCCGAGGAGGTAGCAGATGCGAGCTTAGGTCCAACCTGCAGGCTCGTCCAGGCGAGCAGGTCCCGTGCGCCACGCGAGCCCGCTTCCTAAAGTGCGAAACCCGCGCAGTACGCAGGTCCCCGATCGCACCGACTCCGTACATGTGGTGGTGCCACCAGAGAAGGCCCGAAAGCGCCTTTTCACGACGATCGCTCGGCCCGAGGCTCAGCCCTCCCTCCTTTAGGTGGGCGGCTCCCTAAGTAGGCTGGGCATGACATCCATAATGTCTGCGTTAAGCGCCGTCTAACGACTTTGAAAATCTTCTGCGCGACTAGAATGCTTTCCCGGGGTCGCGAGGTGCAATCCGAGTTATTCGGGAACCTCTACGTCATCCCGCGACAGCAGCAATTCCTTGTTATGAAGCTCACAACCCAGAAATTGTAGCGGCTAGTTAATGACGATCGGCTCAAGATGGACAGGTGAAATCACTCGTGAATCTGGCGCCAGGTCTGCCGCAGCCTGAACGAACGGCACGATGTTGCGCTCGTAGTCCACCTGCTGAGAGTAACCGTACGGGAGGCGGAAGTTGTCCCAGTGGGTCGGGATCACGATCGACGGGTACCCAGTAGACCGAAGAAGGCGCTCATCGTAATTGTATAGACCCAACCGAGACCCGTTGATGCCCGCCAGGAGGATATCCGGAGTCAGGCCCTGGTACTCGCGCTCAATGAAGTTCATGGACCCCATAGTGAGAACATCATGGCGAGCGAACCGAGCCAAGAAGCTCAGTGACCCCCCTTCGATGAACTGGTCGATTCGGAGCGGCACTTGCAGCGTGCTCGCGTCCGTGAGGCGCCGAGAGTCATAGTAGCGCTTCTCGTTAAGGGCCGAGTGTATCGTTGGGACGATTCTGACAGAGAATCCATCGAACTGATAGTCTTCGCCCCCCTGCACGGCATAGAGTTGATCCTCGGGAACGCCGTAGGCCCGTAGGATCGTGATCACGGTCTCCGTGCCGATGACCTTCGCGCCGGTCTTCTTCGCGATATAGGGGACGTCGCCGAGATGATCGTAGTGACCATGGTGGATGAGGATGAAGTCAGCCACGGTGATGATCTCGTCGATCAACGTTGTATCGGACCAGGCAGGATCCGTCCGCGCGAAATTCGGTCTCGGATCCTCCGGATGAACGCCATCCCCGTACTTGAGGCGGGAGATGTAAGGATCGATGAGGACCGTCACAGTCCCGTCGTTGACCTCCCATCCGGCCGCCCCCAGATACGTGAAGCGAATTGGATCTGCTCCCCCCTCCTGTGCATCTACGCTAGGTCCAGCCATCGCGATCGCAACAGCCAGAAAGAGTGTTGATTTCAAGGCACTGCTCATCGGATTGCCAGCCGGGTCTAAAGGGAGCGTCCTAAGGACTTTGGAATTCTGCTGCCGCACCTTAGTAGCTGCCGGCGAGCGCAGCGAATCACCCTCACGCCATAAGCGGACAGCAGCAATTCCTTGTTACACGGCAAGCGACCATCGGGCCAAGAGAGCGTCAAGGCCCGCCGGACTTTCCATCGTCGTCCATCGGACTCAGAATACGAATCTCAGGTTCGGACAAGGCGGTCGCACCGCGGATCCACGGACCCACCCTCAGGTCGACCCATTCGTCTAGGTAGGAGTTTCCATGCGTCCAGGGCAAGTCCCGCTGCTGTTCACCGTAGTCGCCGCATTCATGTCCCCAGCGGACGTGACCGCGCGCGTTCAAGACGCGGACACAACGATTGAGTCAATCCGTGTGATCGGGAACATCTACTACGTCGGTGGGCAGTTCGGCTCCTACCTCATCACCACACCTGAGGGTCACATACTCCACGACACGGGCAGCGCCGAGATGCACGAGGTCATCCTCGCGAACATCGAGCGGCTCGGATTCGACGTCGCTGACGTACGCATCATGATCTCGAGTCACGCACACTGGGACCATGTGGGGGGACACGCCGCCATGAAGCGAGTGACCGGTGCCCAGGTGGTGGCGCTTGGAGGAGATGCACAGGCCCTTGAGTCGGGGGAGGACAACTCGGCTCTGGGAGCCCGGGGCTGGGAGCCCGTCGCAGTGGACCGCGTCATCCGTGACGGCGATACAGTCACGCTTGGCGGAGTGACGCTGCGGGGCGCCTTGACGGGTGGGCACACTCAGGGGGCGACCTTGTGGATGACGACGGTGGAAGAGAACGGCTCGGAAATCACGGTGGCATTCCGGGGCGGCGAGATCCCGAACGCCGGCGTTCAACTCATCGACAATCCTAGGCACCCGTCAGTCGTCGAGGATACGAAACGGACGCTGGAGAGGCTGAACGCGCTTGAGCCCCCCGACCTCTTCCTCCACAATCACGCGAGGCCAGCTCCGATGGAACTCGACCCATCTCTGCCCATCCATCCGAGATGTGTCACGTGCTTCGACGCGGACGGGTGGACCGCCTATGTGGCTAGGGTCACCGAGGCCTTCGAGAGGATGCTCCGAGAGGGGGGCGATCGGCTCTGACAGTTCACGTCCCGAGAGTGCGGCGCTTGCCGTCTAACGACTCGCGGTTCTGCTGCACGGGCCTCACCTACCAACCCACTGCGTAGGCCACTCGCCTCGGGTCTGCTCCTGCCCAGAAAGTCCCGGTAATGGGGTCCCGAAAGATCCCCTGATTGCTGCCGAGGCTGTATGGAGCGGCAAGCTCTACGGTGTGCCCGATGTCCCTGAGCGCCGCAACGATGGCAGAGTCCAAACGATTCTCAAGATTTAAGACAAGTTCTGCATCGGGCAGATAGAAGTTCGGCGCCGCTGTGAGGGCGAACCGGGGCGCCGCCACCGCCTCCTGGATCGACATTCCGAACTCCAGAACGTTGAGTATGGCCTGGAACTGTGTCTGGCCGATGGTCTCGCCGCCGGGAGATCCGATCGCGAGGACGAACTCGCCGTCTTTCATGACAATGACGGGGGAGTTGTTCAGCAACGGAATCTGTCCACCGCGGACGTAGTTGACATCATCCGGATAGGGGGAGGTCGAGCCGATCCGGGTCCCGTTGTTGAACAGCAGTCCCGTAGTCCCGACGACCACGCCAGTGCCGAACCCTCCACCGTGGGTCGGCGTTGCGGCTATCACATTTCCGAATTGGTCTGCCACGGAAAAGCTGGTCGTACCGCCTACCTCGGCACCCTCATCGAACTGCGGTCCACGAGGGGCTGCCATCAAAGCCGATGCTTCGGTTGTCGAGTGAGGTGGCTGGCCCGCTTCCGGATAGTGCATCGCTGCCGACCGGCTGATCAGTTCACGGCGCTCGGTCGCGTACTCTTTCGACAGCATGCCTGCCACGGGGATACGCGTGAACTTGGGGTCGCCGACATAGTGGTAGATGTCGGACTTCGCGACCTTGATAGCCTCGGCAAGAATGTGCAGGGTCTCTGCGCTGTTGTGACCCATTGTCCTGAGGTCGAAGCCTTCCACGAGGTTCAGCTGCATGGCGACTTCGAAGCCACCTCGGGACGTCGAGGGACTTGAGTAGATGTCGTAACCCCGGAACGTCGTGTGAACCGGATCGGCCCAGATCGGCTCATACGCGGCGAAATCGTCGAGCGTGAAGTCACCACCGTTGTCGCTGTAGAATTGGGCCATCTCTTGAGCAATGTCACCCTTGTAAAAGAGATCGAAGGCGGCCTGTAGAGCTTCGGATCTGCTTTTGCCCTCCGCGAGCGCCTGTTGCTCAGCTTGCACCACCCGCCTGAAGGTGTTCGCCAGGTCGGTCATGCGGAACATCTCCCCAGGCTCCGGCACCTTTCCGTCAGGCAAGAAAACCCCCGCACTCGTCGGGAACTGTTCGAAGAACGATTGCGATCGGGCGATGGAGCCGGCGAAGGACTCTTCGATCGGGTGCCCGTTCTCCGCGTAGTCGATGGCCGGCTCGAGGACCTCGGCGAGACTCATAGTGCCAAAGCGGTCCAGGACCGCGATCCAGCCTCCAAACAGCCCCGGGACCACACCCGCTCGAATCCCTCTATTCAGAGCCTCCCGCGTCATCGTCTCGGGGGCGATCGCCAGAGCGGCGGCCCCCGTCGCGCCCAACGAATAGACCTGATCGGTCGCCTTGTCATAGATCGTGATGAAGCCGTTCCCACCGGTACCCGAGCTCTGTGGCCTCACGACGTGCAGGGTCGCCAAGGTAGCCACCGTGGCATCGGCCGCGTTGCCTCCCTGAAGCAGGACCCTCAGTCCCGTTGTCGAGGCGAGCGGATGACCCGCGGTGACTGCTCCGTTCGTGAATTGAACGGCCGGTCGGTACACGGAAAGAGACTGAGCCGCAGGGCCCGCTGCATCCGGATGTATCTGGTCCTGGCGATTCTGCGCTCGCCCCTCGACAGGTGCCAACAGGGCCAGGATCAGGACACCACCAATCACGCCCCAGAATCTATTCTCGCTACTCATGGCACTTTGCTCCTCGTTCTATCCAGCGTGACGTTCTATCTCCAGGCCTGGTGCCGGCGAGGCACGATACCGCCCACAAGGGGCGATGTTCGCACGGTCAGTGCGCTACCTAGTGCGTCGCGATTCTGGCGCACGGATCGTCGGCAAACAACCCCAGGACGCACCGGACTGGGGACCGGGCCGACCCGCGTCAGGACGCTTGTTAGGACGATCGCTGGAAAGCGAGACGAATGTCTCGGCAAACGTGGGCGGTTTTCTGTGTTGTGTAGACTGCTCATAGGCGTAGGCCAGCCGAAGCAGTGTCGGCTCAGCCCACGCAGCACCGGAGAAGCAGAGCCCTAGCAGAAGCCCCGAGACAAAGCCCATGGGGACGGTGATGCTCGGGTACCCGGCCATCGCAGCCGCGCTATAGCCATCACCGCCGAGAGGGCTTGGTTCTGTGAACTCGCCCCCAGCTTCAACTCGATCCCGAGATGCTCAGAGAACGCTTCGACCTCCAACGTCCCGGCCCTCCGGGTCACGACCGCCGTGGAACGTCAGATACCGGCGAATCCAGGCCAGATAGGTCTTCTCGGTTCTCGGACTTAGCTGCCTTGTCCAGATGCCCCGGCTCATTTGTTCGAAGAGCCACTGCCGCGCTTGCGGCGCGAGTACAGCATGTCCGGACACCGGCCGGTTGAGCCCGAGACCGGCTTCAATTCGTCGTTTCATCCATCGACCATCCCCACAAACAGTGGGCGACGGAATGGACGGATGGGCCGTCGTCTTTACTGTGCCGCTCAGTCCCCGCCCGAGTCCAACCCCAAATCCAGAATCTCCGCCTCGAGCGACGCTTCACCGTCCGAGTGCGATATCCTGACCCGCCCCACCGTCACCGGCAGGCTGAACCGCCTCGGCCCAGCGCTTCCGGGATTCATCCACAGCACACCGTCTCGCTCGCGAATGAACGGCTCATGTGTGTGGCCGAAGACGACCATCTTCATGCCGGCAGCCTGGGGGTCCAGGTCGAGCTCTTCATTTATGTGAAGTACGTAGGCGAGTACGGGGTTGGTGTCCGCATTCGGCTGGTCCGCAACGGCAGGATCCACAGCCATGAGGTCGACGACCTGCGAGTGAGGGAGCGCAGCCCGAAGAGCCCCATAGTCAGTGTTGCCAAACACGGCATAGGTGGGCGCGATCTGGTTCAGGGCATCGAGGATGTCGGGATCTCCCACATCTCCGGCGTGCAAAATGAGGTCACTGCCCTCAAGCGCCTGCAGCGCCTCCGGCCTGAGTTGGCCGTGCGTGTCTGAAATCACCCCAATCGTGCGCATTCCCTCTCCATTGCCGCTGATGTCTCCGGCAGCCAAGGTAGGTCACGACCAGCCGGTACGCGTACCCTCTCCTCTGCACTTCCATGAATCTCCCGTTCCAAACCCTCGACGTATTCACCGAAGAAACCTTCGGTGGAAACCCACTGGGCCTCTTCACCGACGCGACGCATCTCCCGACGGAGCTGATGCAGCGCATCGCCTTGGAAATGCACCTGTCGGAGACAGTGTTCCTGGGCCCCCCAGAAACACCCGAGGGCACGGCCCGGGTTCGCATCTTCACGCCGGGACGGGAGGTGCCTTTTGCGGGGCACCCCACAGTCGGTTCGGCAATTTTTCTGGCGGCACACGGTCATGCGGGGCCGCTGGAGGGGAACGGAGAGGTCACGGTCGTCCTCGAAGAGAACGTGGGACCGGTGCCCGTCGTGGTCCGCTACGAGAACGGGACCCCCGTCTTCGCTCGCTTCACGACGGCGCTGCTTCCGGAGCACCGACCGGCTCCTCATTCAGCGGCTGACCTCGCGGCTATGGTCGGCCTCTCGGCGGAAGACGTATGCGACGTGGAGCCGTCCTACGGCCGCGGCGGTCCGAATGGGCTCTCCCCAGAAATGGTGTCGTGTGGGCTGCCCTACTACTGCATCCCGGTGAAGAGCATCGACGCGGTTCGGAAGTCCGCGCTCGACATGACCCTGTGGAAGAGTATGGGCGTCGCGACAGGTTGGGCGGATCATGTCTACGTGCTGTGCATGTCCGGCGAAGGAGACGCAGTCGATGTGCACGTGCGCATGTACGCACCAGGCTCGGGGGTCCCAGAAGACCCGGCAACGGGCTCGGCGGCAGCAGCGCTTGGCGGCTACCTGTCAGCGGCAGACGGACGCGACGAAGGCTCGCTCTCCTGGACTGTCGAGCAGGGGATCGAAATGGGTCGACCCTCACTTTTGTATGTAGAGGCGGACCGAGCCGGCGGAGAGACTACGGCGGTACGCGTGGGCGGCAGCGCGATCTTCGTGAGCGCAGGTACAATGGACGTGCCCAACCCGTGAGCCTGATATGGCGTGGTCTCGTGTTGGCCGCAGCTTTTCTTGCGGCTGCGGGGCCAATCCGTGCCCAAACCATCTCGGGCTGGGTCGTAGACGAGCAGCGTGGGAGCCCCATCGGGGGGGCGATCGTGACCCTGGTCGACAAAGACGGCGAGCAACACGCCCAGGCCCTGTCCGACATCGCGGGTCGCTTCACGATCTCTCCTCCCGAAGCCGGGGAGTATCAACTCCGGGCATCACGCATCGGGTACCGCGCCGGCCAGTCGCCGCTCTTGGCACTCGAAGCTGACGGCACTGCCGAGCTGGACATGCTCCTTCAGCCCGCCCCGATCGGCCTCGAAGGGCTCGACGTGGCGGTCAATCCCTCGGTGGAAGCGGCGGCCCAGCTCGAGATTGCCGGACTCCCCATCCGAGACCTTGGCAATCGTTGGATAGACCGCGCGGACATCGAAGCCGTCCAGGTGAAACGCGACGTGGGCAGTGTTCTGGAATGGCAGGGTCTCGGAGGCGTGCGCGTGATCCGCCCTGAGGCCACGACCACGGGCAGCGACCCGATCGGGCTGTGCATCAGCATGAGCCGCGCCAACACGTTCGGCGGCGCGAAACGATGCGCGCTTGTGGTCGTCGACGGTCTGGCCTGGAACAACATCGAGGCTCTTCACATCGATCCGAATACAGTCGATGCCATGGCGCTGCTCCTCCCCACGGAAGGCGCCGTCATGTACGGAACGCGTGGCGAAGCGGGCGTACTGATGCTCTGGACCAAGCGCCGCTAGCCACTGATGCTGGCCGGGACCCCGCCCTCACCGTAGGCTGGGACCATCCTAACCCGGAGCTTCTTATGCATCGTATGACCCTCCTTCTTTCTACAGCCATCCTCGTCGCCGGCTGCCAACCCGCCACCGACAGTGCCTCCACCGCAGACGGCCCGGATCCGACTCCATGGGACTGGTCTGAGGAGACGGTCCGCAGTGCGGTGAACCAAGTCCGGGCCGGCCGTGACCTGAACCCTGACGAGTGGCCGGGCGGCGCGCGCGTGGCGGTTCTCCTCTCGTTCGACGTCGACAACGAGACGGTTCAGGGCCTACGCGACGGAGCGGTGAGTGTCGGCCCGCTGTCCCAAGGCCAGTACGGGTCCCGAGTGGCGCTTCCTCGAGTGGTGAAACTGCTGGATGCCGAGGGGGTCCCGGCCTCGTTCTTCTTCCCTGCTTGGAGCCTGAAGCTCGCCCCGGAACAGGCCGAGGTGATCAACGCGTCAGGTATGCACGAGATCGCGGTCCATGGATGGATCCACGAACGCAACTCCGAACTCGACGGCCCGACAGAAGAACGTTTGCTCGTTCAGGCCCTAGAGAGCATCGAGGAGATCACGGGCCGCCGGCCGGTGGGGTACCGCGCCCCGTCCTGGAATTTCTCTCCGAACACGCTCGACATCGTGAGACGGCTGGGCCTTCTGTACGAATCGTCACTCATGGCAGACGACCGTCCGTACGAACTCGTCGCCGACGGCGTACCGACCGGTATGGTCGAGCTGCCCGTGGAGTGGATCCTCGATGACGCGCCGCTCTTCAACCCGCGCGGTGACAGCTATGCGTCGCCCCGCGACGTGATGCAGGTCTGGATCGATGAATTCGACAAGGCCTGGGAAGAAGGCACGATGTTCCTCCTCACCATGCATCCGCACATAAGCGGACACCGGTCGCGCATCGTGGCGCTCGAGGGACTCATTGAGCACATGAAAGCCAAGGGCGGCGTCTGGTTCGGGACACATGAAGAAGCGGCCCTGTATGTGCGCGAGCAGGCGGGGATGAACGAGTGATGCGTCGGAACGTCGTGCTTGGCAGCGCCCTCGTGCTCGGCGCCTGTATCGCCCCGGCGCTGGACGCCACGAAGCCCTACGTCCCAACGGCTACTTCCTGGGCAGTTCGAACGCCGGGAGAGGCGGGCATGAGCGCCGCCAAGCTCCAAGAGGCCGTCGACTACGCCCTCGCCCACGAGACCACGCAGATCCCAGACGACCCTGGCGTCTACCTGCGTGACCGCTTTGCAGGCCAGCCATACCAAGACATCGTCGGCCCGACCGCGGAACGGGGCGGCGTGAACGGTATCGTCCTGAAAGGCGGCTACATCGTCGCCGAGTTTGGCGACACGGACCGCGAGGACATGACCTTCTCCGTAACCAAGTCCTACCTGTCCACGGTGGCCGGTCTCGCCTTCGATGACGGCCTGATCCGCAATGTGGACGACAACATTGGCGACTACGTGACGGACGGGGCCTACTCGGGCACGCACAACGCCCAGATCACCTGGCACCATCTGCTGCAACAGACCAGCGAGTGGGAAGGCACGTTGTGGGACAAGCCCGACCAAGCGGACCGGCGCATGGGCATCGACCGAGAACTCCAGACGCCGGGCACGTTCTGGGAATACAACGACGTGCGCGTGAACCTGATGGCGTATTCGCTGCTGCATCTCTTCAAGCGTCCGCTCCCCGAAGTGCTGGAGGAGCGCATCATGGATCGTATCGGCGCATCGGATGACTGGCGCTGGCACGGATACGAGACGTCTTGGACAGAGATCGACGGGCAGAGGATGCAGTCCGTGAGCGGCGGCGGTCACTGGGGCGGCGGTTTCATCATCGACACTCGCGACCACGCGCGCTTCGGACTCCTGGCGCTTCGTGGCGGCCGGTGGGGCGGCGAACAGCTGGTATCCAGCGAATGGTTCGACATGGCCACGCGGCCCGCGGACATCCAATCCAACTACGGGTACATGTGGTGGCTGAACACGGACCAGGCCCAGCTCCCCTCCGCGCCGGGTTCTGTCTTCTACGCCAACGGTGCGGGCTCCACGAACATCATCTATATAGATCGTGACAACGATCTGGTGACCGTCACCCGCTGGGTTGACGGCGCGGAACATGTCGACGAATTCATTCGTCTGGTGCTTGAATCGATTGAGGGTGAGGGCTGACCCGCCCGGGGCCGAGAACATGCCGATCTACGACTACATCTGCAGCGACTGCCAAGAAGCGTTCGAAGCGTGGGTGCGAAAAGAGAAAGACGTCCCCGCATGTCCATCCTGCGAGGGCGCCAACTTGGAGAAACAGCTCTCCATGCCCCAGGTCCACTCCGCAGGCACGAAGGCGCGCAGTATGAAAGCCGCCAAGAAGCGGGACGCGTCACAGGCTGCTGAAAATACCTACACGCAGCAGCAGTACGAACTGAACCACGACGACCATTAAGAGTTAGACGACCTCTGGCCCCATCGCCTGAGTGATGGCGGCGGTCACGCGCTCAATCGGAGGCGCCCCCACCAACGCGTCGCCGTCCCGGTAGACACGGCATCGCGGTCCCTGCGCTGGATCCCGCGGAGTCCACTGATGGGGGCCGGGAGCTACGTCTTCCCCGTTCACCAAAATGCTCGGCGACCCCAACCCCAGAACACGGGGCGGGCACTCGGCGTCCTCGCTGTTCCACTCGGTCCACACGGCCGGGATCTCACTCTCGCGACACGCAACGGCGAGTACTTCACGCGCGAGGTCGACGTTGGGACAGCCCGGGTCGTAGACGAGGTCGATTTGCAGACGGAGGGCCAGTTGAGGCTCCGGGGTGGCGAGTCTTCGTACAGATCTCCAACGTAGCACCCACCCGATCCCTCCGCCCGCATTTTCGCTCATGCACACCATCGTCCCCGCCACACGCATTCTCGCTGCCGCCGCCGTGCTCACGACGCTGCTCGCCGTCCCGCCGCTGCAAGCGCAGACCCCGGAGCAGAAGTACACGGACTGGGCCCGTCTCGACTTCAGGCCCCAGGAGTACGAGTTCCGCCGGGACCGGCTCACGGATCACATCAGAGAGTCGGGCGGCGGGATTCTCCTGATCCCCGGTGGGGACGGAGCGCCCCACGGCGGCACCTTCCGGCAGCTGGAGGATTTCTGGTATCTGACGGGGCTGGAAGTGCCGGGCTCCATGTTGGTGCTGGACTCGGATCGGCCCGGTGGCTCAGCCACCCTCTTCATGCCGGCGCGAGACGCCCGCTTCGAGAACCCTGGCCGGCGGAACGACTTCCCTGGCCGTCCCCTACTCAACGACTACCAGCTACGCGGCATTGCTGGCATAGGAACGTATCGGGACATCTCGGAGTTCGATGCGTTCCTCCGCGAACGGATCGCCGCGGGCACACCCCTACGGGTGAACTCGGGTCGGGTGGGCGAGGTCCCCGCCCCGGAACCACCTCTTCTGGGCGTGATGGACCCGATCGCATCAATGATCTTCCGGCTGCGCGCCGACTATCCCGGCGCCGACTTCATCAACGCATTCGAGTCGATGGCACGAGTGCGGATGATCAAGAGTCCGGCGGAGATCCAGCACATGCAGATCGCAGCGGACGCCACGATGGCTGGTATCCGGGCGGGCGCGGATCGTGTGAGAGCGGGCGTAGACGAACGGACCATCCAAGGCGCGTTCGAAGAGGCGTGCCGTGCGTTCGGCGCCGCCGCGATTCCGTTTACGCCCATCATCAAGTCCGGCCCGAACAGCCTGTGGCCGTGGCGCGTGCTCGCTGCTCACTACGACCGCAGGAACCGGCCTATGGAGAGTGACGAGTTAGTGATTCTCGACGTGGGCTGCGAAGTCGACGGGTACATCAGCGACGTGGGTCGGACCTTCCCGGTCGGGGGCACGTTTACTGACATCCAGCGCGAGAAGATGTTGGTGAGCACGAACGCGGCAGATGCCATCATCGCGGCCGTTCGGCCAGGCGTGACGTTGGCTGAGCTCACCGCCATCGCGTACGAGAACATCCCGGACCACGAAGAGCAGTACATGCAGACCCCGTCTTTCTTCGGGCATCACATCGGGCTGTCATCCGGGGACCCGGCCCTGATGGACGTCCCGCTCGAGGCGGGTATGGTCTTCACCGTTGAGCCCTGGTATTACAACCACGACATCGACATCGCGGTCTTCGTAGAAGACGTGATCCTTGTCACGGAGGACGGAGCCGAAGTGCTCACTTCCGCACTCCCCCGCACACCCGAAGAACTCGAGGCGATGATCCGATGAGCACCGAAGACCTGACCCATACCGTGGAAGACGGCGACGGCATTCTCTGCGTTCGTAACCCAGACACCCACCGTGGATGGAACGGCATTCGGTACAAGACGGGCGTCTCAGCGAAGAATGTGGGAGCCAAGAAGCTCTCGATGAACGTCGCCACCGTGCCGCCGGGGGCCTGCGCCTATGCGCACATCCACGTCGACTTCGAGGTGATGCTCTTTATTCTTCAGGGCAACGTGCGCCACGAGTACGGAGAGAATCTCGAGCAGTCCATGGAAAATTCGGCCGGAGACTTCATCTTCATCGAACCTGGCGTGCCCCATGAGGTACTCAACCTCAGCGACACCGAGCCGGTGATCGCCGTAGTGGCGAGATCGGACGCGTCAGAGTGGGAGAGCATTATAGACTATCCGTCGGAGCGACGGCCGGGCTGAAGGCGCACGAGGTGACGAGACCTAAGGAGTGGTGATGAGCGGACGAGTCGAAGCAATCTGGACGAAGCGGTCCAAGGGCGGAGTGATGGACGCGGCACAAAGCGTCGATGCACTGGAAGGCAAAGGCATCGAAGGCGACGCCAACTTCGGCGCGACGCGCCAGGTGTCGGTCATCGAGAAAGAAGTCTTTGATCGGATCAAAGACAGCCTACCCGACTCCGACCCGGCCATGCGCCGGGCGAACATCATGGTCAGCGGCATCCGCCTCGAGAACGCACGCGGCCATGTGCTAACCGTGGGCAGAGTGAAGATCCGCCTACGGGGAGAAACGCGACCCTGCGAACTCATGGACGAGCAGTGCCCAGGACTCCGTGGTACGCTCGACCTAAAGTGGGCCGGTGGCGCGCACGGCGCGGTGATTCAGAGCGGTTCCATTTCGGTCGGGGACGCCGCGGAGCTAGAAGCGCCCACGGACTGACGGCCCGGAAACGCTACGGCCGGTCCCTAACGGGGCACGACCTCACGCAACGTCTCCATCGCCTGGGCCACCTGCGCGTCGCTCAAGTAAGGGGCAGGACCAAAGCGCAGCCGGTCTCCCCTCGCGTCCGTGCTCACGCCGTGTTCACGGAGCGCAACGCTCAGAGCCTCAGCATCCGGAGCCCGCACCGCCAGGAAACCTGCTCGGCTCTCGAGCGGCACCCCGGCATCGACCGACACCATCGCCGGGTCCAGATCTAGGCCTTCCAATGTCTCAATGAGCAGCCCCACCTGATGCTGGCTGACCGAGCGTAGGAGTTCTGTCGAGAGCCCCTGCTCCGCAAAGAAATCGAGCACTGCGGCCCCGCGGTACTGAGACGTCGGGTCGAACGTGGACCCGGCAAAACGCATGAAGCCCTTTCCGTAGCGGACCTCGCCCTCGGTCTTCGCGTCCGCCAACTCGGCAAACTCACTGAACCAGCCAGTGATCACAGGGCGCATCTCACAGCCTTCGGGCACCCGCATAAAGCAGTTCCCTTCACCGAGCTGCATGTACTTGTAGCCCCCGCCCAGAACAAACGCCTGCTCCATTCCGTCCAGCGAAAACGGGACGACACCCAGGGAGTGGTAGGCATCCACCATCATCTCGGCGCCGTGCTTCGTGCATGCAGCTGCTATCTGCTGGAGCTCAGGCACAATGAGACCGGTGCCGAACAACACGGACGAGACGAGTACACACGAGGTGCGGTCGTCCACCTGGTCCGCCAGTCGTTCGGACAGCGTGTCCAGCGGATCCGCCGCCACCTTCACAACCTCAATGCCTTCCTCAGCCAAGCGATCGACCTGCCTGCGGACCGTGTGGAATTCGCCGTCTGTCGTGACAATACGCGGTCGCTCCCGGAGCGGCAGCGCAGACAGGAACCGCAGCAGCAATGCATGGGTGTTCGAGTCCAGGGTGATGTCTCCGGAGCAACCCCCTAACCGCTCACGGTACCCTTCACCAACACGCGCCCACTTCGCGGTCGCCGCGTCCCACTTCTGATCCACGAACTCAGCAGCATCCGACCACGCCTGCTTTTGGCCTTCGAATCCGGCGTCCGGCCACGCTTGGTGTGAATGCCCCGTGAGAAGCAGTCGCTCCGAGACCCGGAACGCCGAGTAATAGGGCGCCAGGGCATTGGGAGATGAATGGAGGTCGCCAAGAGAGATCATAACTGGGACCGGATCTCCCAGAGGTCCGGGAACGCCGGACTGTTGAGCGTAGTGCGCAGGTACTTGGACCCTGCAGATCCGCCCGTCCCATGCTTCATCCCAATCGTGCGCTCGACCATTTTCACGTGGCGGTAGCGCCACTCCTGCACGCCCTCATCCAGGTCTACAAGGCGCTCGCACAGGTCGGCGTTGGCGGGATCCTCTCGGTAAATCTTCACCAGAACAGCCTGCACCGCCTCGGACGCCTCGATCGGGGCCGTCACGTCACGCTCGAGCTGGTCGGCCGGTATGTCGTACCCCACCCCTGCGAGGTACCGGATCACATAGTCCCAGATCGTCGGCGCTCCCCACCGTTTATCGAGCCCGGCCCGGGCGCGCGTTCCCTCGGCGAAGCGGTCCAGAGAGGCCCGTGTCTTCCTGCCCAGAGCGAATTCGAAGGCCCGGAACTGATCCGACTGAAAGCCGCTCGCGCTCTCGAGGCGCTCCCGGAACGTCCGAAATTCCGTCGGCGTCATCGTCTCGAGAATGTCCAACTGCGCGACCAAGACTTTCAGAATGGTCAGCACCCGCTTGAGCGTGTGCAGCGCCCTCGGGGCATCACCTTCTGAAAGAAGCCGGCAGCAATAGTCGAGCTCGTGAAGGATCACCTTGAACCAGAGCTCATAGACCTGATGAATGACGATGAAGAGCATCTCGTCGTGCTCCACTTCGTCACGCGGCTGCTGGAGGTTCAGCAGCTCGTCGATCTTCAGATACTTACCGTACGTGACCGCTTCAGACATCGGCATGCCAGGTTTAGAGTGCGTTTTCCGACGCCCAAAAATGGCGAAAAGAGGACATGCTAGCCACGGGGGGGGGGCACAAGAACAGCCCCCCAAGGTGTCTAGTCTGTGGCTTCTCTCTCCCCTTCGCCCGGTATTTGAAGGTATGGACCTTCGGACCAAGCTCGTATTCGCGCTCGTGCGGTGTCGCGGGTCAGCATGTTTTCGCTGGGCCTGCTGACGTACCGCCCTGCGCGTGATGTATGGCGCGCCAGCGCCGTCGGGACCGGTGAACGGTTCGGTATCTCAAACCCAGTGATCGGCCCGACCGTCATCGCGCTGAGCACCTCGGCACCCGAATTTCTAACGACCTTAGTGGCCGCCGTGAAGCGCCAGGCGGACGTCGTAGTCGGGAACGTGATCGGGAGCAACGTCCTCAACAGCCTGGGTATCATGGGTGCGTCGTCGCTCGCCAGCCTCCGAGGACTCATGGTCCCAGCCCACGTCATGGCGGTGGACATTCCGCTCATGCTCGCCGGAGCGGAATGTCGACCGTCGTCACCATGCGGAAGATGTCGATCGGCCAAAGGCTGGGCGGAGCCATGCTCGGCATCTATCTGATGTACTTCTTCCTGCTGATGACCGGCAGGGCCTAGGGCCTACTCGCCCCCGAAGTGGAACTCGAAGCGCGGCGTGTACCGACTGACCGACTTGTACGGGTCAGGCCACTCCATCTCGTAGCCCAGCATGTGCGCCGCATGGCGCGTCCAGTACGGATCGAACAGGTGAGCTCGGGCGAGCAGGCACAGGTCGGCCCGGCCTGCGGAGATGATGGTATTCACGTCCATCCACGACGACACGTTCCCCACCGCCATCGTCGAGATGCCGACCTCGTGCCGAATTCTGTCCGCGAACGGAGTCTGAAAGAGCCTCCCGTAAACCGGCTTCTGATACGGCACGGTCTGCCCCGCGGAGACGTCTACGATGTCGCACTCGTGCTCGCGCAGGAGCCGGGCCACATGAACCGCGTCCTCCGGCCCCATTCCCCCGGGCACCCAGTCCACGGCGCTCACACGCACACTCATGGGTTTGTGCTCGGGCCACACGCCGCGGCACGCGTCGAAGACTTCCAACGGGAAGCGCATGCGGTTCTCGAGTGAGCCCCCGTATTCATCCGTGCGCTCGTTGGTGAGTGGAGAGATGAAGCTCGCGAGCAGGTACCCGTGCGCCATATGGATCTCGAGGAGATCGAAGCCCGCCGCATCGGAGTACCCGGTGGCACGCACGTACTCAGCAACCACCTGGTCCATATCTCGGCGCGTCATCTCACGCGGGGTCTGACTCCGATCCGGGAAGTACGGGATCGGAGATGCGGACATGAGGTCCCAAGCGTCCTTCTGCACCGGTTCCGAGTCGCCGGCCCACATGACCTTGGTCGCACCCTTCCGTCCCGCGTGACCCAATTGGATCGCCATCTTGGCTGCGGAATGTCCGTGCACGAAGTCCACGATCCTCCGCCAAGCATCAACATGCTCGGGTTTATACACGCCCGCACATCCGGTTGAGATCCGCGCATCCGCGGAGATGTCCGTCATCTCGGCATAGACCAATCCGGCACCACCCACCGCGCGGCTCCCGAGGTGTTGCATGTGCCAATCACCCACCGTTCCATCCTCGGCGTAGTACTGACACATGGGAGACACCACGACCCGATTCGGAATCACCAAATCCCGGATCTTGAACGGCGTGAACATGGGCGGTGGTGGCGGGTCGACTGGCACACGTGTGCCAGTCTGCCGCTCAGCCTCCTCGGCAATCCACGTATCCACTCGAGCCAGAAAAGCCGGATCGCGGACACGTAGATCTTCATGCGTGATGCGCAGACTGCGCGTCAGAAGCGTGAAGGTGAGCTGCACCGGATCGAGATCCATGTACCGCTCGGCATCTTCGAACCACTCGAGGCTCGCCTGGGCGGCGCGTTGCAGAGACTCGACTTGAGGGCGTCGCTCGACCTCGTAAGCCATCAAACCGCGTCTGACCCGATCCGCCATGGAGGGGCCCGACCCATTGGTCGACCCTCCCAAGGGCTCTACCTCCGCCCATCCAGATATCAACGCGGCCCGCAGCGAAATCGCGTCCAGCATTCCCATGCGCGTCCCGGAGCCCACAGAGAAGTGCGCGGTGTGAACCGAGTCACCCATGAGCACGACGTTGTCCGCAGACCAGGCACCACATCGGATGGTCGGAAAACTACGCCACACACTCTTGTTCACGGTGAGCGCGTGACCCTCTAGCTCTTCCGCGAAGAGCACCTCACAGTACGCGAGCGTTTCCTCCTCGGTAGCCGTGTCCATACCAGCCGCCTTCCAGGCGCCCTCCGTGCACTCAACGATGAACGTCGAATGGCCGGGTTCGTACTGGTACGCATGCACACGCCAAAGGCCATGCTCATTTTCACGGAAGTAGAACGTGAACGCCGGGAACGGCTTGGTCGTCCCGAGCCACACGAAGCGATTCGGGCGGCAATCGAAGGTGGGCTGCACTCGATTCCCGAGCAGTTCGCGGACCCGAGAATTCACCCCATCGGAGCCCACGACGAGATCGTACGCGCCGAACTGTTCGAGGTCATCGACACGAGTCTCGTAACGGACATCGACCCCCATCTCCGCGGCCACACCCTGCAGCACCGTGAGCAGCGTCTGCCGACTCATACCGCTGAAACCATGCCCTGTGCTGCGGACGACCTCCCCACCGTAGTGCACGTCGATGTCGTCCCAATGCACAAAGTGGTCGGTGATAGCCCGGTACGTCGCTTCGTCCGCGCTCTCGACCTCCGCAATCGTCGCGTCGCTGAACACCACACCGAACCCGAACGTGTCGTCCGGCTTGTTCTGCTCGAACACCACCACTTCATTCGCGGCGTCCGCGCGTTTCATGAGGATCGCGAAGTAGAGGCCCGACGGGCCGCCCCCTACGACGGCAATCTTCATCGGGTCAGCCATTGGCAGCTTTGGCTTCCGCGACCATCGCGCCGGCAATGATCAGGTGCTGGATCTCAGTGGTCCCTTCATAGATCCGCAGCGCACGCACCGAACGGTACAGCCGATCCACCGGGTGCTCCGCCAGAACACCTCGCCCACCCAAAATCTGCACGGCGTCGTCAATGATGCGCTGTGCGGCCTCAGTGGAAAAAGCCTTCGCCATGGCAGCCTCGACGGTGATCCGGTCCGCGCCTTGGTCCTTCTCGTACGCCGCGCGGTAAACCAGCATGCGCGAGGCAGTCAGGTCAATGGCCATCCGGCCGAGCTTGTCCTGGATGATCTGAAAGTCGGACAGCGGTTTTCCGAATTGTTCACGACCCATGGCATGAGCCAGCGCCTCGTCGATCGCGCGCTGTGCCATCCCACACGCTGCGGCACCCACAGTCGGGCGAAGCTGATCCAGCGTGGCCATTCCCAGCATGAACCCCCGACCCTCTTCCCCGATTAGGTTCGTCGCGGAAACTCTGCACCCCGTCAGTTGCAGCTCGCCGAGCGGGTGTGGCGCACTCATCACCTGGGCTCCGGCGAACGTCAGGCCCTCGGTCTCGGCCGGAACCAGGAACGCCGAGATGCCCCGGCTCCCTGCTTCTGGGTCGGTCGAAGCAAAGACCACGTAGTAGTCGGCGATGCCCGCGTTGCTGATGAGCCACTTGTGACCGTCGAGCACGTAATCGTCGCCGTCCCGCACCGCCCGCGTCTTCATGGACGCGACGTCGGATCCAGCATCAGGCTCGGTCATCGCGAAGGCGGACATGATGTCGCCCGCGAGCGCACCGGGTGCCCACTGCTCCCTGAGTCGATCACTGCCGGCGAGCAGAAGCGGCGTGATGCCGAGTCCTTGCAGCGCCCATACCGCGTCCGCCAGCGGCGATGCGGCGGCAATAGCCTCCCGAGCCAGGCAGCAAGCACGTAGGTCACGCGTCCCGATCGGGTCGAGCAGGCCGGCCGCGCCCATGGCCGAGAGCACGTCTCGGGCTTCAATGCGTCCCGCGTCGTCATCTGCGGGCTCCGGCCTTCGGGCGAGTTCAGCGGAAGCGAAATCAGCCGCTGTGCAGGCCCATGCCTCGTGCTCGGGATCTAAGAAGGCTCGGACGGGACGAAGATCGGGCATATGTGCGAAAACGCCTTCTAGAGGAAATCGGGGTCGCGCTTCTCGACGAAGGCTTCGTACGCCTCACGGAAGTCGGGGTGCAGCATCAACGAAGCTTGGATCTGCGCTTCGGCTTCGAGCGCGCCTTCCAAATCCATGCTGGCTTCGCGGTTGAGCGAGTCTTTCGTGATCTCGATCGCGAAGGACGGCCCTCGCGCCAGCTTCTCGGCGAGCTTGGTCGCTGCGCTTAGTGCTTCGCCATCTGGAACGACACGATTGTACAGGCCAATCCGATGCGCTTCGTCAGCGCCAATGAAGTCGCCGGTCATCAGCAACTCACTCGCCTTGGCCATGCCCACGATCTTTGGAAGCATCCACGCCGAACCCATGTCCGCACCGGAGAGACCGACGCGCGTGAACAGATAGGCGATTTTCGCCGACTCGGCCGCGACCCGCATGTCACACGCGGTCGCGATGACCGCACCCGCGCCGGCCACAGTTCCGTTCAGCGCACCAATCACTGGTTTGCGGCACCGGCGAATCGACAGCACCAGGTCACACGTCATGCGTGTGAACTCGAGAAGGCCACGGAAGTCCCGCTCGAACAACGCGCCGATGATGTCCTCGACGTCTCCACCCGAACAAAACGCCCGACCCGAGCCGGTGATGACGACCACCTGCACATCTTTCTCATCGTGCAGCGCGTAGAAGGCTCGGCGCAGCTCGTCGTAGACCTCGAAGGTCAACGCGTTGAGCCGGTCCGGGCGGTTGAGCGTGATCGTCGCGACGCCGGTGTCGGCATCCAGCGAATACAAGAATGACTTCGGCTCGAACATGATTTCCTAGACGCTTAGGTCGGGGATCACTGCGGTCCCTTCGATTTCCACTTGGGCTCTCGGATCGAGCAGCCGTTTGACTTCCACCAATGCCATCGCTGGATAGTGTTTGCCCATGTGAGCTCGGTAGGCAGGCCCGATGTCGCCGCGCGCCTCGAGGTACGCATTCAGGTCGGACACGAAGATGGTCATACGCCCGATGTCTTCGGGTCCTCCGCCAGCCTCTCGGACCACGGTCAGCATCTTGGCCAAGACGATGTCGAACTGCTCCACGAAGTCGTCTGTGGTGACTTCTCCGTTGGGCTCGGCCGCGTCCTGTCCCGCCACGAACAAGATCCGTCCGTTCTTCGGGCCCAACATGCCGTTGGTCCACCCCTTGGGGGCTCCAAGCTCTTCCGGATTGATGTTCTCGTACGTCACGGGGTGTCCTTTCCATCGAGAATGACGAGTTCGCCGTTGGTGTCGTTGGCTGAGTCTTCGCAGAGCTTTAGGATCGCGCCGGCAACCTCGTCGGCCCGGATCAAGCGGGGCTGGCCCGACTGCTCGAGAATCGCGATCAGGGCATCGTCTCGCGACTTCCCGGTCCGCGCCATGATTCGAGCGATGGTCTCGTCTGTGAGCGGTGTGTCCACATACCCTGGGCACACTGCGTTCACGGTGACGCCAGTCCCTTCCGCTTCAGCAGCGACCGATCGCGTGAAGCCGACGACGGCGTGTTTGGCCGCCGTATAAGCCGAGACATACTTTCCGCCCTTGAGTCCAGCGACCGAAGCGACATTGACCACCCGGCCCCATCTCTGCTCCGCCATCTCAGGCATCATCGATTGGGTGCACAGGAAAGTCCCCGTGGCGTTCACCGCCATGATGTGCTCCCACTCGGTCAACTTGATCTTGGCGAGGGAATTCGACGTCGCGGTCCCAGCGTTGTTCACCAGAATGTCGACCCTGCCCATGGTCTCACGCGCAGACATGGCGAGGTCACGAACCTGCCTGGGATCGGTTACATCGCAGCGAAAGGCGAACGCGGTGTAGCCGGCCTTACGCAGCCCAGCGGCGGTTTCCACGACTTGGTCTTCGTTCCGAGCGGCGAGAGCGACCGACACCCCTGCACGTGCAAGCTCGAACGCCGCGGCGGCCCCAATCCCCCGTCCCCCGCCGGTGATGACCGCAGTCCGTCCGGATAAACTCATGCCGAGGTCTCCACGCTGGCGATGACTGCATCGGCCAACAGTCCAGCCAGGACCTCGATGGTCTCTCGACCTTCCTCGGTCGTGGCGTCGGCAGGCCATCCGAAGTAGGCACGTGGCCCACCAGCGTCGGCAAACGTCCGGGCTCCGTCACGAATAGCGTCGGACAACGACGAGGGATTCGGCTCAAGTTCTGCGGCTACAACAGTCTTCACCAGATCTGGGGCCTCGGCCATCACGACGCTTCCTTCGAAGCGCCCTGCGTGACAAGCGCCCGTCCGGAACTCATCCGTGAGTTGTTCGGCCACAGAGCGTCGGGTCAGGTCGACGAACACGACGTTCACACCCTCGTGCGCCTCCTCTGACGCAGTTCGAAGCGCGGCCAGGTTTTCTGGATCCAGATGGGCATTGGCGATCGCCAACGTCTTGATGCCGTGTTCGGCCAAAGCCGTTGCGATTTCACGGATCAGGCGGCGCACGGTGTCTCCGTCCACGCCGATCGTCCCTGGGAAATTCCGAGCGAAGCCCGCGGCTGTGTACCACAGTGGGGGCATGACCAGTGCGGTAAATCCTGCATCGGACAGCTTCTCACCACCCCGCCTCGCCATCGCTTCCGCGATGATCACGTCCGTGCCCAGCGGCAGGTGTGGTCCGTGCGCTTCGACCGCCCCGACCGGCAAGATCGCAACCGCACGCGCACGATCCGCGTCACGGACGTCTTCCCACGTCATTTCGGCTAGGCGATGCACAGGCATGGCGTCGATTGCTACAGGATTAAAGCGATCGGAGGAGGCTTCGATTGACCCATATTCTAGCGGGCGCGTATCGTCATGCACCACTTCCCACTCGCTATCCCCGGAATCCGTGTCTGATCGCCTGAACCTTTACGAGCACTTCCTCGGCAGCCGTATTGCCGAAGGTCTCGCCGACAGAACAGCGCTGCTCACAGCAGATGGCGCTCTGACGTACGGCGAAGTCGATGCCCGCGCAGGCCAGTACGCCAACCTGCTCGTGGAAGCCGGACTCCGGCCGGAAGAACGAGTGTTGATCGCCATGCCGGACGGGCTCGACTTCGTCGCGGCCCTCTTCGGGATCATCCGAGCTGGCGGTGTCGTTGTGATGATCAACCCGCAACTCAAGCCGAACCAAATCAGGTATTTCTATGAGTACATCCGGGCGCGGGTGGCGCTCGTGCACGATGAAGTCGCAGACACATTCCAAGCCGTGCTCGCAGAGGCGGACCACCGACCAGACTTCATCCGGGTGGGCACGCCAGACTTCACGGCGACCCTGACTGCACACAGCGATGCACATCCCACGTTCCCGTCCCACGAAGACGATGCCGCAATCTGGATCTTCAGCGGCGGCACCACAGGCCACCCCAAGGCCGCCGTTCAAAGTCATCGCTCCTTCGTAAACACGACCGAGCTCTACGGCCATGGCGTCTTGGGCATCACACCGGACGACGTCACCCTCTCCGTCCCCAAGCTCTTCTTCGGGTACGCGATGGGCATCAATCTGTTCTTCCCGTTCAGCGTCGGGGCGACCGCAGTCCTCTTCCCGGAGCGGTGCACGGCGGAAACTCTGTTCGCGAAAATCGAGGCATTCAAGCCGACCATCCTCGCGAACGTGCCCACAATGGTGAATCACCTGTTGGGCCATCCGGACGCACCGAACCAGGACCTCTCGTCCATCCGCCTCGTGACTTCTGCCGGCGAGGCGCTACCCGCAGAACTCCACCGCCGTTGGAATGCACTGTGCGGCGTCCCGCTTCTGGACGGCCTCGGCACAGCGGAGATGTGGCACATCTTCATCTCGAACCGCCCGGGCGACGTGAAGCCCGGCACGCTGGGGCAGGTCGTCCCGGGCTTCCAAGTCGAGGTGCGAGGTGAGGACGGCGAAGTCCTAGGACCGGACGAAGTCGGCTACCTGTGGGTGAAAGGTGATTCCCGAGCCTCGGGATATTGGCAGCAGCGCGAAAAGACCCGCCAAGCATTCGTCGGTGACTGGTATGTCTCGGGGGACATGATCAGCATGGACGCGGACGGCTACGTCACCTACTGCGGCCGCACGGACGACATGCTCAAAGTGAGTGGGAAGTGGATGTCCCCCGGCGAACTGGAGAACTGCCTACTCGAGCACGAGGCCGTGCAAGAAGTCGCCGTTGTGGGTGTGCGTAGCACGGACGGACTCATCAAGCCGGAGGCGTTCGCGGTCGTGGCTACCGGCCACACGCCGGACGGCGCACTGGCCGAAGTGCTCCAGGAGTGGGCCAGGACCCGATTGGAACCATACAAGTATCCTCGTGAAGTGATCTTCATGGACGATCTTCCCAGAACACACCTCGGCAAAGTGGACCGAGGCGAACTCTCTAGAGAGGCAGCACAGTCATGACCGCATATGCGCTTCTGATGACACTCGCTGTGAGCACAGGCCCCACGAGCGACGACGCACATCCGCTTCCTTGGGGATTCCTCGGCCACGAAATGGCAGCCCACGCGGCAGTGCTCGCCCTACCCGCTTCAATGCCCGCCTTCTTCCGCGACGCGAGGGACCAACTCGTCTATCTGGACCCCGAGCCCGACCGGTGGCGCAACTTCAACATGAAGGAGATGGACCAAGCCTTCTCTTACGACCACTACATCGACATGGAGAACGTGCCCGCCGGTGCCCTCGACGCTTCGGACCGGTTCACGTATCTGAAGGCGCTCTACGATGCGGGGCTGCCCAAACCCGAACGCGACGCCGGTTTCCTCCCGTACCGGATCCTGGAGCTGTATCAGCGCGTGGTCACGGAATTCCGCATGTGGCGGAACGAGACGGATCCGACTAAACGGGGCTGGATCGAACAACGCATCATCAACGATGCAGGGGTCCTCGGTCACTACGTCACAGACGCTTCGCAGCCCCATCACTCGACAATCCACTTCAATGGGTGGAGGAACTCGGACGCTCTCGGTAATGCTGTACCGAACCCCGAGGGATACTCGGGTGGTGACGCCTTCCACAGCCGTTTTGAGCGCCTCTTCGTTGAAGCACACGTCACGCAAGCCGATGTGAACCGACACATGCCGCGCAGTGCGCCGACCGACGCCACGGGCCGGACCCGAGCCATGGTCATGGAGCATATTCAAGAGTCGAGCGGCAACGTCGAGGCCTTGTACCGGCTGGATCGGGACGTCGGTTTCGATCCGGCGGGTCCGCTCAACTCCGAAACCCGCGACTTCGCTGCCGGGCGGCTAGCTTCCGGAGGGTCCATGTTGGCAGTTCTATGGTGGTCCGCGTGGAACGAAAGCGGGTCGTAGCACTGTAAGAAACGCCTCAACCAGGGAGTTGAGGCCGCGACGCGGAAACCTGACCCGCCTTCGTCGCGTCTGGTGGAGCTGCCTTGAGGGGACTCTCCCTGGGATGGGTGGCTCGGCTCGTAGAGTCGGGGAAATCGGGACGGAGGTACCAGATGGCCGAGGAAGCACACCCAAGCGCGGGTGAGAATGGCTCCGCGAGGATCGATCCGAAGTTGAACATGTTTGCGCTTGCGAACGGTCTGGACCTGATCAAGTCGGACCGGGCGAAAAGGCTCACGTGGTTCACGGGGTCTGCTTGGCCGACCGAATCCCCGGCGGAGGCCACAACCACTTTCGTCTCAGACGCAGTTCCCGACGCGGAACTGAGCGCCACGCTTGAGCAAGGCATCACGGTCACCAATGTCCTCTGAGGCCAGCCATCCCGACCGCATGACCGCGCGCTCCATGGACGCGCTCCAGGCGCGCATCACACAGTGCCACCTTTGCTCCCGCCTCGTCGAATGGCGCGAACAGGTGGCGGTGGAGAAGCGCGCCTCGTTCAGAGACGACGAGTATTGGGGCCGCCCCGTACCGTCATTCGGTGACCCCAACGCCCGAGTGCTCGTTGTCGGGCTCGCGCCCGCCGCCCACGGCGCCAACCGCACCGGGAGGATGTTCACCGGCGACAGATCTGGCGACTGGTTGTACGGAGCACTTCATCGGGCCGGATTCGCCAACCAACCCCGCGCAACAGCCGTCGACGACGGCCTCGAGCTCCAGGACGTCTTCGTGTCTGCCGCGGTCCGCTGTGCACCCCCTGCCAACAAACCGACCGTACAGGAACGAGACGCGTGCCGGCCCTGGCTAGACGAGGAGCTCAACCTGCTCGCTCAACTCCGGGTGGTCGTCGTGCTGGGCAGCTTCTCCTACATCCAGACGCTGAAGGTGCTTGGAGACCGAGGCCTGGACGTGCCGAAGCCCCGGCCACGCTTCGGCCACGGTGTGGAAGTCGACCTCGGGACACTGACCCTTATCGCGTCGTATCACCCGAGCCAACAGAACACGTTCACCGGAAAACTGACCGAGCCAATGTTCGACGGGATC